>OJNP01000448.1_pt1 | contig 29901 bp, 31 predicted proteins | sample 1597921 | NCBI WGS metagenome assembly OJNP01 (sample SAMN01915213, study PRJEB22387) | human gut metagenome | isolation source: stool | host: Homo sapiens | place: USA | reverse complement strand
AGCTTTTTGTATAGCTGAAAGCTTTCCGGAACCCCACGCATAGCGCGGGGTTTTCAACAAACGCAACAAGACCGAAACCTCCAAGGGAGGTTCCGGTCCGTTATGTTGATACAGCGTGCCGTTACCCGATGGTACGGAATGCGAAGATGCAGATGAAGAGCACCGTCAGGATGATCATGATTGTATCGGCGATGCTGGTCCGGTAGTTATCGGGACTGTAGCGTTTCTTTTGCCGGAACGGACGCGCGTCCATCAGCTTCATGGGATTTGCGCACAGTTCCATGAATTGGTTGGTTCCGACGCCCCAGGCATGGCCCAGGCTGCGGCACAGGCCGAAGCACAGGTTGCTGATGCCGGACCACAGCCACTTCAGCGGACGGCGGTAGAACCAGTCCGTATCCAGCGACAGGGCCGTATGGGGTTCCATGCGCGGCAGGAACATCAGGAACGGGATGACGGACATGAACGCCATCTGCAGCATCTGCAGGACGTGCGGCATCGTATACGGGACGTATTCGACGGGCCCGAACGGCAGGTACTGGTACAGCAACTGCGGGAAGCAGCCGATGACGGTGCAGCAGACCGCACCCATGATCATGCCGGCCTTCATGTTGGTCGGGACAGGCCGTATTTCCGGTGCTTCCCCTTTGTCCGGAGCCAGGAAGATGAAGTACATCATCTTGAAGCAGATGGACAATAATGTACCGACGCTGGCGAGTTCAAGCAGTGTGGCCGTCATGGCGTACCCGGCCTGGCCGGCTGCGGCGATGGTCATGGTCTTGGACACGAAGCCGTTGAACAGGGGGATACCCGAAATGGAGAAGGCCCCGATCACGAAGCAGAAGAAGGCCGTGGGATAGCGTCTGGCCATGCCGCCCAGCTGGTTGATGCGCCGTACGCCCGTCGCGTAGATGATGGCGTTGCAGCACATGAAGAGCAGCGATTTGAAGAGGATGTCGCAAAAGGCATGGGCCGTGGCGCCGTTCATGCTCATGACAGTGCCGATGCCGGCGCCGGCCACCATGTAGCCGACCTGGCTGACGATATGGTAGCTGAGCAGGCGCAGCATATCGTTTTCCATGACGGCGTAGAGGGCGCCGTACAGGGCCATGAGCACGCCGGCCGCAATGAGCAGTTCCGTGCCGCCGAAGATGCGCAGCATGGCGTAGACGGCGACTTTCGTCGTGTAGGAGCTCATGAAGACGCTGCCCGTGATGGTCGCAGCCGGATAGGCATCGACGATCCATGCGTGCAGGGGCACCATGGCGACGTTGATGGCCACGCCGGCGAGGATCAGCCAGAAGGCCGCGTCATGCGGTCCGTTGACGAGGTTCTGCACCAGGTACTGGCCCTGGGACAGTTTCAGGATGACGCCGAAGAGGATGCAGTTGCCGCTCAGCGTATGCATCAGGATATAACGCGTGCCGGCACCGCGGCTCGTGGGACGCGGGTCGTTCCAGACGAGGAACAGGCTGGTGGCGGCCATCAGTTCCCAGAAGAACAGGAAGGTGATCCAGTCATGGGCGAAGGTGCAGCAAATGGAAGCCCCCACGTAACCCATGCTGCAGATGGCCTCCAGGGGACTCTTGTTATGGCAGCTGAAGACGCCGCCGATGCAGCCCATGATGCAGAAGACCAGGCCGAAGACCCAGCTGAGTTTGTCGACGTACATGTAATGGCTGGTCCAGTCCTGCAGGAACGTGAAGTTCTGCTCCAGACCCAGCGGCAGGTTGAAGATGGCCACCAGGGCCAGGAAGGGGCCGCAGGCCAAAATCATTTTACGGAGTTTGTCGGAGCCGACGCAGGCGAACAGGCCGACCAGGAAGAAGATGAACCCGGGATGGAAGTTTTCAAACATCTTTGTCGTCATCTCCTTTCTGATAGTAGTCTTCGTCGCGCTGCAGGAGCGGCGTCATGATGATCTTGGCCAGGATGATGAGGATCCAGCAGCCGACAAACCCGAAGAGCAGGATCATGAAAGGTCGTTCCAGCCATTCCTCCACGTGGCCGCTGTAGGCGCCCGCCGCGTAGGCGATGGCGAAACAGATCAGGGCGATGACGAAGGCCGCGCCGATGACTTTACGGCGTTTTCCCTTATCATTTACGAGATCGATCATCACCAGCCACCTCCCCATCCGGCGCAAACGGCGTCGGCCGTCACGGTCGCCAGCTTATAGAAGTCCGGCGGGAAGATTTCGGGGTCGCAGCCCAGTACAAGGGCCAGGACCGCAGTGAAGCAGATGGGGATCAGCATGGAGTAGCTGATGGAACCGTAGTGCCGCGGGTCTTCCTTCGGTTCAGGCTTGAAGAAGGCCATGCGGACGACCGGCATCAGATACCCGATGGCCAGCAGGGCCGACGCGATCCAGACGGCGACAAACAGCGGTTTGCCGGCCTGGATGGCCCCCATGGCCAGGTTCCATTTGCTGATGAAACCGATCAGGAACGGCGTCCCGGCGATGCCCAGGGAGGCGATGGCGAAACAGCCCATCGTCACGGGCATGCGGCGGCCGATGCCGTCCATCTCGCTGATTTCATGCAGGTGCGTCCGGACGATGATGACACCGGCGCACATAAAGAGGGTGATCTTCATCACGGCGTGGGCCACCAGATGGAGGTAGGCGCCTTTGATGGCCAGCGGGGTCAGGAGCGAAGCACCGAGGACGATGTAACTCAACTGGCCGATGGTCGAGAAAGCAAGACGGCGTTTCAGGTTGTCCTGCTTGAGGGCGATGAAGGAACTCATGAGGATGGTTGCCGCGGCGAGCCAGGCCAGGACATCGGCCGTTCCCAGTTCACTCAGCAGCTTCGGTCCGAAGACGAAGCAGATGACGCGGAGGACGGCGAAAGCACCGGTCTTGACGACGGCTACGGCGTGCAGCAGGGCGCTGACAGGGGTCGGCGCCACCATGGCGGCGGGCAGCCAGCCATGCAGCGGCATCACGGCCGCCTTGACGCTGCCGGCCATGATCATGAGGAGGAAGAGCAGCTGCAGCACCCAGATGGGGGCCATGCCGGAATCGAGGAACCCGCCGGCCCGGAAGTCCATGGTGCCGCTGATGCAGTACACCCCAACGGTGCCTGCCAGGAAGAGCTGGCCGGAAACCAGTGTGTAGGCCAGGTATTTGCGGCTGGCGTCCAGGGCTTCCTCGTCCCGTTCGTGCAGCACAAGCGGATACGAGAAGATGGTCAGGATTTCGTAGAACACGAAGAAGGTCAGCAGGTTGCTGGCGAGGGAAACACCCACCGTCGCGCCCAGGCAGACGGCGAAGGACGCAAAGTACCCGGTCTGTTCCGTTTCGTGGTTATTCCGCATATAGCCGATGGAATAGAAGTTGATGGGAATCCACAGCAGGGACGACAGGCAGGCGAAGATCATGCCCGCCGTATCGGTACGCAGGGTGAATCCCACCGTGTCGGTCAGCTGGAACAAGGTCCACTGGTACACATTGCCGTTCAACACGCCGCCGACCATGCTGATGATGAGGCCGAACATGAGGAACGAGGCAACGGTGCTCCACGTTTCGCGGACATTGGGATGCTTGCGGCTGCACGACACGAGCAGCGCTGCCAGGAACGCGGTTCCGACAGCAAGGAAAGGTCTCGGATCATTCACTATCATCTCAGGAACACCTCCGGTAACCCTAGTTTAAGCACTCCTACCACGATGTCGTAGCTGTAGATGCCGAGCACCAGGATGCCCAGGCCCGTAATGCCGATCGGCAGTACCATGCTCATGGGCAGGCCGAACTTCGTGGCCGGTTTGTGGAGTTCCGTCAAGGACGCTTCGCGCTGGACGAACATCTGCTCCACGATGCGGAAGTAGTAGATTGCGTTCAGCAACGAACTGATGACGAGGATGGCGATAAAGATGTATTCTTTGCCTTCGTAGGCGCCCAGCATCAGGTACCACTTGGAGAAGAATCCGCAGGTGGGCGGGATGCCGACCATGGACAGGACGGCAAAGCACAGCGCCACGGAGGAAACGGTCATCTTCTTGTTCAGACCGCCCAGACGGTACAGGTTGACTTCGCCGAACCGGTAGGAGATGCCACCTACCACAAGGAACAGGCAGCTCTTCATGAAGGCGTGGTTGATGAGGTGCAGTACGGCACCGATGAAGCCGTACATGTTGCCCATGGCCATGCCGACGGCGATATAGCCGAGCTGGGCCACGGAAGAATACGCCAGCATGCGGCGGAAGTCGTACTGGGCCAGGGCCATGACGGACCCGATGAGGATCCCGCCGATGCCCATGATGCCGAGCACGTCCAGCAGGGCCGACATGACAGGACTGGTGACACCGAAGATGTAGAAGAAGAAACGCAGCATGGCGTAAGCCGGTACTTTGGACATGCAGCCCGAAATGAGGCCTGCCGCGCCGGGATGGGCGTAGGTGTAGGCGTCAGGCTGCCAGCCGTGCAGCGGGAACAGGGCCATCTTGATGCCGAAGGCGATCAGGAAGCACGCCACGGCAAATGCAAACAGCGGCGTGTGCACGAAAGGCTGGATGCGGACGCTGATGTCCGCCATGTTCAGGGACCCGGTCATGCTGTAGACATACCCGATGCCGATCAGATATAACGACGCGGCAATGGTTCCGACAAGCAGATAGCGGAACGCCGCAATCATGGACTTCTTCCCGCCCAGGGCGATGAGGCCGTAGCCGGACAGGGACATGATTTCGAGATAGACGTACATGTTGAACACGTCGCCCGTGACCACCATGCCGCAAAGGCCGACGGTCAGAAGGCCGTACAACGTGTAGTAACCGCCGTAGTGCAGCCAGTCCTCGCTGACGAGGAACGGCTTGCCGTAGAAGCTGATGACCAGCGAAAGGAAGGTGATCATGCAAAGCACGGCCGCATTGAGGGGATCCACGGCGAACTCAATGCCGATAGGGGGCTCCCAGTTGCCCATCCAGTAGTGGAGATTGTGGCTGCCGCTGTTGAGTACCTGGTACATCGTAAGGAGTGCCGCCACGAAAGAACCGGCGATGGCGGCCTGCACAATCCAGGCCCCCAGCTTGCGGTTCAGACGGCTGAAGCACAGGCACAGCAGGGACGCTGTCAGGGGCAGCAGCACGATGAACACGGGAGCATGTGTACTAATGCTCATTTGCTAGCCCTCCTTAGTACCTCCGGCTCCTCCACGGATCCATAGCTTTCCTTGATCCGCATCAGCAGGGCGATTGCCACGCCGCTGGTACCCATGCTGACTACGATGGCCGTCAGCATCAGGGCGTGCGGGAGGGGGTTGATGTAGGCTGCAGGATCCACATTGCCCGGAACCAGGATAGGGATCATGCCGCCTTCCTTCTGCGCGAAGCAGAGGTAGAAGAAGATGACGGCGACCTGCATGACGTTCATCGCCATCAGTTTCTTGAAATAGTTCTTGCTCAGGACCATACCGTAGACACCCAGGAAAAAGAGGATCATGACGAGGGTGTAGAGGCCGCGGCGGGCCAGAAACTCATTCAATGCTTCCATCGTCTTCACTCCTTTTCACCAGTGCATCCATGATGTTCAGGATGGTCATCATGACGCAGATCGTGACGTCGGTCTCAATCATCAGGATGCCCAGGGCGTGCAGTTCGTTCGCATGTTCCGCCGTAAAAGGCAGGAAGCTGTAATCCAGGAACTTGCCGCCGCCGAACAGGGTCAGCCAGCCGGCCAGCGCATAGATGAACGTGCCGAAGCCCGCCAGGGCCAGGCTGTTCTTCGCCTTGATATTGAACAGGATGGAATCTTCCCCGAGGATCAGCCGCGCCAGGACGATACCGAAACCCATGACGACGCCGGCCTGGAAGCCGCCGCCGGGGCTCGATTCGCCGAGCAGCAGCACATACACGGCATAGACCACGGAGAAGGGGACCAGCATCCGGAAGGCGATGTTCAGGATGATGCCCCCGAAAGGATCTTTCATCATTCGTAATCATCCTCCTTCTCCGGACGGCGTCCCATCGTCGATTTGCTCAGGATCAGCGTCGCCGTCAGTCCTGACAGGAACATGACCGTTGTTTCCCACATGGTATCGAACCCTCTGTAGTCGGCCAGGGTGCCCGTAACGATGTTCGGGGAGCCCGTATCGACCTCGCTGCGGGCGATATAGACCGGTGTAATATGCTGGTTCGGTACGGAATAGGGACTGCCGATGACGGGCAGATAGGTCACGCTGCTGCAGAACAGACCCGTCAGCAGCGCCAGCACAGTGATAACAAAGCCTCGCATTACTTACACCACCTATCGATTTTCTTCAACGAGATGACATAGAAGATGGTAGATACAGTGCCTACCACGACTTCCGTAAAGGCCACGTCCGGCGAGCCCATCATCAGATACAGCAGCACGGCACAGAAACTGAAAGCGCTGTAAATGTAGACGGCGCTCAAAATGTCGCGGCAGAAGATGATGCTGGCCGTAATGAAGATCAGGAAGACCAGGAGCACTGCTTCAATCGTATATATCTGCATCAGTTCTCCTCCTCCCCGGCCTGTTTCTCAAATTCCTCCACTTCGTCCGCGTGCTTCCGCGTCCAGACCGGATGGCCCGTCTTATAGGCTGCCTTGGAGAGGATGTGCGACCCGATGGGGTTGCCAAGGAACACGAAGAGGAAGATGACGATGATCTTGAACGATGCATCGGTGAACCCGTTGTAGACCGCCAGACCCAGGAAGACCAGTGCCGTTCCCAGGGTCTCGCTGTTGCCCGAAGCATGCACCCGGCTGTAAAAATCAGGCAGGCGCAGCATGCCGATGGCGGAACCGACGAGGAAGATCAGCCCCAGGCCCATCAGCACGAAGGCGATGAATTCCCGCACAGGGATGCCGAAAATCATAATTTCCTCCCTCCCAGATATTTCGCCAGGATGACCGAGCCGAGGCAGCCCATCATGGCATATGCCAGCGCCAGGTCGACATACATGCCGGGCTGTCCGTCCAGGAATCCGTAAATCACGATCAGCAGGATCGTATCCGCCGTGATGACGCCCAATCCATTCATCCGGTCAAAGATCGTGGGGCCGCGGAAGAGCCGCTGCAGCATCAAAAAGATGGTCAGCAGCAGGACTGCCGTGAGGATCAGCAAAAAGGTATGCATCAGTAGTCCCTCCCCATCTTTTCAAAGGTGAAGTCCTGCCCCAGCAGCCAGGCAACTTTGCCGGGCATGCCGGAAGGATCTTCCAGGCCTGCGGCAGCGCCGTCCGTCAGGGCATGGACTTCGAAGACGCCTTCCGGCGTCACGTTCATGGTGACCGTACCGGGCGTCAGGGTGATGGAATTGGCCAGGATGACCTCCGCCATCGGATTGTCGGCCTTGTAGCGGAACCGCACGACGCACGGATTGATCTGGAGTTCCGGCCGCACCGTCGCCTTGATGACGTCGATGTTCGCCAGGATCAGCTGCCCCATGAGCCAGAAGAAATAGCAGATCAATTTGAAGGGATTGATCCCGAAAATGAAATACTTTTTCGTTCCGGCCAGGTTGCTCACGAGGAGCAGGGGGTAGCAGACCCAGGAAGCGATGATGGATGTCAGGACCCCGTAGGTAATGAACTTGACTTCGGTGTTTCCGGACAAGAGCATCCAGAACGCGAACAGCAGCACAGCCATGCAGACCATGTGGACGATCGGCGCGCCTACAATGCTTTTGTCACGCAATACGCTTGAGTTTGTCACTTGAACCACCTTTCTTTATAATATTTTATATGTTTTTTGGGTGCAAAGTTGCACAGAACCGCATAACCCGCGGCATTTCGGCAAATAAAAAAACTCCCGGCCCGAAAAAAGGCAAACCTTGCCCAATTTCGCTCTGGGAGTATTCGACAGTTGCAGATTGTTTTCCTGCAAAGTATGGCAAATTCGTGAATTTTTTTATCCCTGCGCCGTGATGCCGCCGTCCACGGGAATCACCGCCCCCGTCATGAAGGAATTGGCCGGGGAGGCGACGGACACAAGGACATGGGCCACTTCGTCCGCCGTGGCGATGCGTCCCAGCGGATAGGCCCGCGCCAGGTCCTCTTTGGTGTAGCTGCCGCCGGCCGCCTCGATCTGCCGGTCCAGCAGCGGCGTATCCACATCGCCCGGGCAGAGGCAGTTGACCCGGATGTCCGGTGCCAGGTCGAGGGCCAGGGCCTTCGTCAGGGCCACCAGCGCCCCTTTGGAGGCGCAGTAGGCGGCGCAGCCCGTATTGCCGGCGATGCCCGCATCGGAAGAAATATTGACGATGCAGGATCCGGGCCGCATCAGGGGCCGGCAGGCCTGGGTCAGGAAAAACGCCCCCTTCACATTCGTGTCCATGATGTCCCCGTACAGCCCGGGTGTCGTGTCTTCCAAGGAGGCTTCCCGATAGACGCCGGCACCGTTGACGAGGATATCCACCTGTGGCACATAGGCCTGGATCACGGCCGCGGCAAAGCGGCAGGCATTGGAATCCCGTACGTCGCAGCGCACGAACAAGGCTCCCGGCCGTTCCTGCCCGGAAGCCGGCGCACTGCCCGGAAGCTCCCGCAGGGCCGCCATGCCGCGGTCCGGCGAACGCCCCAGCAGAAAGACCATGGCGCCGTCCTTGCGGAACCGTTTTGCCGCCGCCAGGCCGATGCCGCTCGTGCCGCCCGCCAGGACGACGACCTTCCCTTTACATCCGTACTCCATGGTAATCCCCTTCCCCCCTCCTTCACCGGCCAAGGCTGCCGCCTGATGGATCCGTTACATCGTCCCGTCCAGCGGTTCCGGCGCCGGCAGGCTCAGGATGATCGTTGTCCCCTTGCCGTACTCGCTCATGATGCTGCAGACGATGTTATGGCGTTCGCAAATGCTGCGGGCGATGGTCAGGCCCAGGCCCGAGCCGCTCTTGTTCTGCACATCCCACGTGTGGTAGAACCGCTCGAAGACATGTTCCAGATCTTCCGACCGGATGCCTGTCCCGTGGTCTGCAATGCGCAGTACGCGGTCCTTCAGGGAAACCTCGATGGAACCGCCTTCCTGGGAGAACTTGATGGCATTGTCAAGGAAGATGAGCAGCATCTGGTTCAGCCGGCCGTAATCACCGGTCAGCTTGTACATTGCCGTGTCCAGGTCCGCCGACACCGTCACCTGCCTGCTGCGGGCAATATGCCGGCTGCTCCGCACGGCGTCGCGGATGACGCTGCAGAAATTCAGCGGCTTCTTTTCAATGGAAAATTCCGGATTCTGGAGGCGCGTCAGTTCGAGCAGGTCATTGATGAGCCGCTGCTGGAAAAGCACCTCGTTGTACATGGTGTCGTAATACCGCCCCACTTCGGCCGGGTCGGTCACGACCTTGTCGCGCAGCGCTTCCAGGCTGCCGCGCACCACCGTAACCGGTGTCCGCAGCTCGTGGGAGATGTTGGAGATGAAGATCTTGCGGCTCCTCTCCATCTGCTTCGTCTCGTTGTCGGCCTTTTCCAGCCGGGCCGCCATGCCGTCTATGGTCTGGGCCAGCTGGCCGATTTCGTCTTGCTGCGTGATGTAGCTGCGCGCCTTGTAGTTCCCCGACGCGATTTCCGATGCCACGGACTCCATGCGCCGCAGGGGGTCCGTGAACTTGAGGGAGAGCGCCGCCGCAATGACGAAGGCCGCAATGACGGCCGCAATCAGGCAGAGCGCGTAGATTTTCGCGATTTCATGGAGGGACTGGTTCAGGCCGAACACGGGCTGACGCAGCACCACGACGGCCTGGATGCCGCCGTCCTTGCTGTAGACAGGGGCCGTCACGTAACTCGTGGCTTCCTCGATATGGCTGTCATAGCCTGCCCGGATGGCCGTTTCCCCCTTCAGCCCTTTGCGGATGATGTCCTGGTAGTCACGGGGCAGTTCATAGACACTTTTGCGGGAAAACACGACGGATGCCGTGCGGGTCCTGCGCCGCTCCCGCCCCGACTGGATGGATTCCAGTTCCGAATGCAGGCTGCGGCCCATACGGGCCGCCACGCGGCGCATATGTTCCATGTCCTCCTGCGGGGGCGGGACATGGTTGCAGAAGACGACCGTGCCGTCCCGGTAGGCGATCCAGATGTCATCGTCCGTCACCCGGTTGACATTGCGCATGATGCGGGCCATTTCCGCCTGGTCATGCGTCACGATGTCTTTTTCCCGCACGATGTCAGCCACGCTCAGGGCACGGCGGTACATCTGCAGCTGGGTGCGTTCCACATAGTTCTCTTCAAAAAAATAGTTGAAGGTCAGCGTCATGATGGCGGCCAGGGCCAGGAGGGCCATGCCGAAATACTTCAGCAGGCGCATCCCGATCCGGTTGCTGCCCAAACGGCCTGCCAGCGTACGGACCAGCCGGCTGTCCCTCAGGGCGCGGATTTTTTCCAGCATAGTTGCACCTTGCTTTCCTACGGCCTTAAATGCCACCGGGCATGGGGTGGTCCCTGCGCCAGGCCTTCTGTTCCTCCGGTGTCATGTTCTTCCATTGTTCCCGGAAAGCCTCCATGCGGGCCTCGCGCCGTTTTTCACGCTCCAGCCAGACCTGGCGTTCCTCTTTCGACATCGTCTTCACTTTCTGCTTCATCAGGGCTGCCTGCTTCTTCTGGAAGTAGGCACGGCGCTGTTCCCCGGTCATGCGGCCGACCTGTTCCCGTTCCTTTTCCCGGGCTTCCAGCTGTTTCCGGTAGGCCTTCTGCTCCGCAGCGGTCATGTTCTTCATGCGTTCCGCGCGCACATGCTCCTGAAACGCCGTCATGGCCTGCCGCAGCTCCTCCTCGGACAGGGTGTCCCACTGCTGCAGGATGCGGCTCCGTTCGTCGGCCAGCTTTGCCCGCTGGTCCAGCGTCAGTTTGCCCGAAGCCGGCGCCTGCTTTTTGCGGGCCGCCTTTTTCGCCCCTTTGCTCCCGGCATCACTTTTTATTCTGTTTGCTGTATTGTTTGTCTTGTCTTCTGCAGCCGCCGGCTCCCGGAATCCCGGTTCGCCTGGCCGCGGCAGATGCAGATCCAGGTATGTGCGGTAGGCGATGATTCCTGCCTCAGCCCGCGGCAGTGCATCCGCCCGGGGCAGCAGCCCCGGCAGCAGCACAAGCAGGCCGGCCACGGCACCGGTCACGAGGCCGGCCGCCATTCCGGTCAGGACGCCTGCCGTCCCCGCGGCACGCAGTCTTCCGCCCCTTGTCCCCGGTTCCCTTTGCCCGTTCCGCTGGCTCTTCTGCAACGTGTCCATGGTGTCTCCTGCAAAAAGCACCTTGCCCTTGCAAGGCTTTGAAAAAGGCCCGGATTCAACGAATCCGGGCCTTGCTGTTCTGGCATCTCAGCATGGATTACTTCTTGGATTTCTTAGCCTTCTTAGCGGGTTTTTTGGCGTTGACGGCGTCCTTGAAAGCTTTGCCTGCCTTGAAAGCAGGAACGGTAGCTGCCGGAATGGTGATTTCTTTCTTGGTCTGAGGATTCTTGCCTTTGCGGGCGGCGCGCTGGCGGGCTTCGAAGGTGCCGAAACCGATCAGCTGTACTTTGCCCTTCTTGGCAACTTCAGCTACGATGGCGCCGGTCAGAGCTTTCAGAGCTTTTTCGACGTCTTTTTTGGACAGTTCAGCTTCTTTTGCAGCAACATCGATTAATTCCTTTTTGTTCATAATGCAATCCTCCAAAAAAATTTTTAAGGCCCGGAAATATAGCACTGGCCTTGCTTACGCTTATTATACAACCTTGTTTTCCGCTTTACAAGCGGGTTTTCAAGATTTTTAAAAAAAATTATTAAAAAAAAGGCTTATTTCATGGTTTTTTTGTCAATTTTATGTTTTCAAGGTATAATGGTGTATGGAAAAATGCCCCGGTACGGAAAACCGTATTGACATCGGCGGCAGAGGAGAAATAAATTATGGCAAGAATCTTAATTGCAGACGACAATCTTCAAATTACTCAAGTATTGACCGAATACATCAAAAAAGAAGGCTGGCAGTGTTTCACCGCCCATGACGGCGAGGAAGCCCTGCAGCTCTTCTCGCGCTATGAAAAAGAGATCATCATGGTCTTCCTCGACGTAATGATGCCGAAGAAGGACGGGTTCGAAGTTTGCCGCGCCATCCGCGCCAAATCCATGGTCCCCATCATCATGATCACGGCCCGCGGCGAAGACGCCGACAAGATCCTCGGCCTCGACACAGGGGCCGACGACTACATCGTCAAACCCTTCAGCCCGGCCGAAGTCATGGCCCGCGCCCGCGCCATCCTGCGCCGTATCCCGCAGGAAGAAAAAGAGGACCGCACGGTGGAAATCTCCAACCTCTTCGTCGACATCGACAACTACCTGGTCCGCATCGACGGGAAAGAAGTCGCCCTCACCAAACGCGAAAAAGAACTGCTGTGGCTCCTGGCCTCCAACCCGACGAAAGTCTTCTCCCGGGACAACCTGCTCGACAGCCTCTGGGGCTACGACTACTACGGCGACAGCCGGACCGTCGACTCGCACATCAAGCGGCTCCGTGCCAAACTGGAAGCCTTTCACCATCCCGGCTGGGCCATCAAGACGATCTGGGGTGTCGGGTACCGGTTCGAGGTGACTGAGGCGTGAAAGCAGCCTTGTAATAATCAATCCCCGCACAATTCTGCACCACGTCGGCAAGCGCTCCCGGTGTGTGAAAATTGTGCGGGGATCTTCCTTTTCATGGCGGCATTCAGGTCCCTATTATGATCCCGCCGCCGCGGTCATGGTCCCAGCCCCAGCCGATGCCGATGCTGATGGGCATGCCGCCGCCGGACCGTTCTTCGCGGGCTACATCCTGTTCGTCCACGACCTGGAATTTCAGTTTCTGGGTCTTCACGTAGCCCCCGATTTCCGCTTCGGCAATGATGTCGACTTTGCCGCGGGAGACGCCGAGCACCCGGCCCTGTTCGGAATCGGCCCTGGCAATGCTTTCGTCCAGGCTGGTCAGGGTCAGCTTGCAGGGCACGTTGCCGGGGACGCGGACAAAGACTTTGCCGGCGCCCTTGACGGGCACTTTCCGGTAAAGGTTGTAGATTTCGGTTTTCCCGACGAGGCTTTCCGTGGTGCCGTCCAGCATTTCTGCGCGGTTCCCGTCTTCGGAACGGCGGCGGTAGACACAGCTGCCGTCTTTGGCGACAAGGTAATCCCCGACAAGTTCGTCCGTCCCTTTGCGGAAGGCCCGCACATGGCGGAAGAAGTCCCCCGTCAGTTCCTTGTCCATGCGGTATGAATAGGCCTGGTCCGCCGCAAGGCCCGTCTTGGCGCTGTCCACGGCGGTCAGCCGGGCGACGGTCTCGTCCAGCTTCCGCCCTTCCGTGACATAGTACTCCGACAGAGCCTGCTTTTTGGCGGCCTGGCGGGCTTTTTGCGCTTCCGCCGCCGTCGTCACGCCTTCCTTGACGGCCGTTTCCGCCGCCTGTACGGACGGCGCGGCGGCCAGGGCGCCGGCCGTCACCATGGCCGCCAGCAGAAGGCCGGCCAGCCATTTGTTTTTTCTGTTTTCCGATGGAAAGAACATGTCGCTCACCTCCATTGTCCACTTTTCAGTGTAACACACATTTTAGACAGATTCATGGCAGAGGGGTCCGCCGGTTCAACGGTTCCAGTGCAGCACTTCCCAGGTCGTCCACGCCGTCAGGCTGCCCGTAAAGTCGAGCAGGATGTCGCCGATAGCGCCGTTGCGGGCGGGAACGGTGAGCTGCAGGTATTCGTCGAGGACGGCCGTCAACAGGCTCAGGAAGAGGATGTACCCGCGGGATGCGCCCCGGGACCAGCCGTTCACGGCGAACATCCGGCAGCATAGCAGGGCCTGCACGAAATACTCGAAGAAATGAGCCAGTTTGCGGAGCACCTGTTCCAGTACGCCGACCGGCGGCAGACCGGTGAAGACGCTTCCAAAGCGTTCCGCCAGTTCCGCAAGGAGCCAGCTGGTCTGGTGCGACTGGGCACCGGGCAGGCTGGAGTTATAGAAGATCAGGACCGTGAAGACGATGTACACGGCCGTCCATATGAATTTACGCATCTTGGTTTCCTTGGACCGTCACAGGTCCCGCGTGAGGGCGTCCATCATCATCATGTTGCTGACCGTGCCGATGCCGCCGGGCACCGGCGTGTAAGCCAGGGATCCGGCGCAGGCGGCAGGGTCGATGTCGCCGCAGATGCCTTGTTCCGTCACGTTGATGCCTACGTCGACGAGGACGGCGCCGGGCTTGACCATGTCTGCTTTCACGAAGCAGGCCCTGCCTATGGCAGCGACGACGATGTCGGCGTCCCGCAGGATGGCAGGCAGGTTTTCCGTATGGGAATGGCAGATGGTGACGGTGCAGTTTTCCTGGAGCAGGAGCAGGGCGGCCGGTTTGCCGACGACGTTGCTGCGACCCAGGACGACAGCTTTCTTCCCGTCCAGGGCGATGCCGTAGTGATGCAGGACGGCAAGGCAGGCCCGGGGCGTACAGGCGGCCCGGCGGCCGTCCCCCAAGAGCAGGGCGCCCATGTTGACGGGGTTCAGGCAGTCCATGTCCTTGGCGGGGGCCAGGGCCGCGCCTACGGCCTGGCTGTCAATGTGCCGCGGCATGGGCATCATGGGCAGGATGCCCGTGACCGACGCGTCGTCATTCAGGTTGCCGATGGCGGCCAGGACCTCTTCCGTGGATGCGGTTTCAGGCAGTTCGACGCAGCGGTGGGCGGCGCCGATGCTTTCGGTCATCTTCAGGAGCCGCCTGCGGTAGACGAACGAGGCCGGGTCGCGGCCTGCCGTGACGATGGCCAGCGTCACCGTGACGCCCCGTCCTTTTGCGGCCGCGACTTTGGCGGCAATCTGTGCCCGGTACGCCTCGGCGACCGGTTGCCCTGCCATGCAGATGGGTTCCAATGAAATACCTCCTTGACGAAAAACGGGTGAAGCACTGGAGCCGGCCTCACCCGTGATTTTCAATTCTCAGAACAGGCCGGTGATCTTTCCGTCGTCCGTCACGTCGATGTTTTCAGCGGCCGGATGTCCGGGAAGGCCGGGCATCGTCAGGATGCTGCCTGTGTAGACGACTACGAAGCCTGCGCCGGCGCTGACTTTGGCATCGCTCACGTGGAGCGTGAAGTCCGCGGGGGCCCCTTTCAGGTTCGGATCATCCGACAGGGAGTTCTGGGTCTTGGCCATGCAGACGGGCATGTTGCCGTAGCCTTCCTTTTCGTACTGGTCGAGCATCTGCTCCGCCTTCTTCTCGAACTGGACCTTGCCGGCACCGTAGATCTCCTTGGCGATGGTTTCCACCTTCTGCTTCAACGGCAGGTCGAGCGGATAAACCGGCGTGAAATGGCTCGTGCCACTCTCAGCCAGTTTGACGACCTCCTTAGCCAGTGCCACGCCGCCTTCGCCGCCTTTGGCGAACACGTCGCTGAGGGCGACTTCGACGCCCATGCCCCGGCAGTACTCATAGACGGCCTGCAGTTCCTCCTCTGTGTCCTGTGCGAAGATGTTGATGGCCACGACGACCGGCACCCCGAATTTGAACACGTTCCCAATGTGTCTGCCCAGGTTGCACAGGCCTGCCTGGACGGCGGCCACATTAGGTTCCTTCAGCCGGTCTTTCGGCACGCCGCCGTGCATCTTGAGGGCACGGACCGTAGCCACGATGACGCAGGCATCCGGATGGAGGCCGGCAAAGCGGCTCTTGATGTCGAAGAATTTTTCCGCGCCCAGATCGGCACCGAAGCCGGCCTCCGTGATGGTGTAATCGGCCAGACGGAGGGCTGCCTGCGTCGCCATGACGCTGTTGCAGCCGTGGGCGATGTTGGCGAAGGGGCCGCCGTGGACCAGGGCCGGGACGTGTTCCAGCGTCTGGACCAGGTTCGGCTTGATGGCGTCCTTCAGCAGGGCCGCCATGGCGCCTGCGGCGTGGACGTCGTCGGCCGTGACGGGGCTGCCGTCACAGGTGTAGGCCACGACGATGCGTTTCAGCCGTTCCTTAAGGTCATGGAGGCTCGTGCACAGGCAGAGGATGGCCATGACTTCGGAGGCGACGGTGATATCGAAGCCGTCTTCGCGGGGCACGCCCGAGGCTTTGCCGCCGAGACCGGAAATGATATGCCGCAGCTGGCGGTCGTTCATATCGACGACGCGTTTCCAGACGACGCGGCGCGGATCGATGTTAAGGGGATTGCCCTGCTGGATGGAGTTGTCGGTCATGGCTGCCAGCAGCATGTGGGCTGACGTGATGGCATGGAAATCGCCCGTAAAGTGCAGGTTGATGTCTTCCATGGGGACGACCTGGGAGTATCCGCCGCCGGCCGCGCCGCCTTTGACGCCGAAGCAGGGTCCCAGGGAAGGTTCGCGCAGGGCGACGATGGCCTTCTTGCCGATCTTGGCGAGGCCCTGGGCCAGGCCGACGGTCGTCGTGGACTTGCCTTCGCCGGCCGGCGTCGGCGTAATGGCCGTCACCAGGACCAGTTTGCCCGGTTTGTTCTTGCTGATTTTGTCAAGCAGGCCGTAGGACAATTTGGCCTTGTACTGACCGTACATTTCCAGGTCATCCGGCGCAATGCCCAGTTTGGCCGCGATGTCCGTGATGGGAAGCATTTTACACTGCTGCGCGATTTCAATGTCCGTAAGCATGGTATTCCCTCCGTCTCTTTTTGTTCCGATACCGTTTCCGGGAACAGGAGCCGCTCCTGTTTTTCCCTATTATAGCAGTATTTACCATTGGTTGCTAGCGGAACCAGACTTCCACTTTCGAGCCCGGTTTGACGGCTGTCCCCGCCGCCGGTTCCTGTTCATACGCCGTACCGCTGCCGTAGGGTTCCAGGGTCAGCCGGCCCGTTGCCAGGATCTTGGCGATGGTGCGGGCATCCAGGCCTTTGAATTCCGGCAGGATCCAGCTGCCGTCCTGCGGCATGAGGGAGGGCAGATCCCTGTCACGGGTTGCGCCGCCTTCAAAGGAAGGCAGTCCCTCGCTGTTCGACGGCTGGATGCCTTTGGCGACCAGAATCTGCTGCAGCGTGTCGCGGAAGACAGGAGCCGAAACCTGGGAACCGTAAAAGGCGCCCCGCGGGTTGTCGAGGACGACGAGCATGGCGTACTGCGGCTTGTCCGCCGGCACGAAGCCGACAAATGACGCGATGTACTGTCCCGCGGCGTATCCGCCGTATTCGGAAATCTTCTGGGCCGTACCGGTCTTGCCGGCGATGCGGTAGCCCTTGATGCGGGCGGTCTTGCCGCCGCCTTCGCTGACCACCTTTTCCATCATGGCGCGCATCTGGGCGGCCACTTCGGGCGTGATGACATTGCGCACGACCTTCTTTTCGCCCTTGCGGATGACTTCGCCGTTCGGCGCGACGATGCGGTCGATGATGTAGGGCTGCAGCAGCTCGCCACCGTTGGCGATGGCGCAGATGGCCCGCAGCTCCTGCAGGGGCGTCACGGCGATGCCCTGTCCGATGGCGAAGGTGGCGATATCCGGCTTGTACATATCCTTCGGATTGTAGAGGATGCCGTCTTCTTCACTGGGCAGTTCGATGCCCGTCGCCTTGCCGAAGCCGAACTTCCTGGCCCAGTCGATTTCCCGCTGGGCGCCGAGCTGCATGCCTACCTGGACCATACCCGTGTTAATGGAGTATTTGATGACGTCTTCGAACGGTACGGTGCCCATGCCCGTGCCGTCCCAGTTCTGGATGACGCGGTCCGCAATCTGGATGCGGCCGTCGTCACGGATGGGCGTCGTCGGGGTGATGATGCCTTCCGACAAGCCCATGCAGCCGACGATGGGCTTGAAGACCGACCCCGGTTCGTAAATCATGGAAACGGCCCGGTTCAGCCAGTTTTTCGCCGGGAATTGGCCGAAGTTGTTCGGATCGAAGGTGGGACGGCTGCCCATGGCCAACACGGCCCCCGTATGGGGATCCATGATGATGATGGCGGCGCCCTGCGCGTGGGTGCGCTTCATGGCGTCATCCAGTGCATCCTCGATGACGAACTGCATCTTGCTGTCAATGGTCAGATAGACCGTGGCCACCATGGGCTTTTCCTTCGTATCGGAAGGATCGCCCTCGCTGCCGGCCAGGGTGCGGCCCATGGCATCCACGCGTTTCACCTGGCGGGTCTCGGCGCCCTTCAGGACACTGTCCAGGGCCAGTTCCAGGCCCGACAGGCCGCTGTCGTCGGTGCCGACAAAGCCCAGGACCTGGGCAGCCATGGATTTCTTGGTATAATAGCGTTTGCTTTCTTCGATGAAATGCAGGCCCGGCAGGTCGTTTTCCTTGATGACCTTCTGGACCGCCTCGTATTCCGGCGGTTCGAGCATGCGCTTGATCCACAGGAACTGGCCTTTCAGCGTGAAGTCTTTGTACAGCCCGTCCCGGTCCATATGGAGGACCGGGGCCAGTTTTTCCGCGGCCACTTCCGCCGTGCCGCGGCCGTCCTTCTTCCCCTTGAGTGCCGCAGGCGTTTCGTTCATTTCCTTGGGATTGACATAGAGGGAATGGACCATGATGCTGACGGCCAGCTCTTCCCCATTGCGGTCCACAATGCGGCCGCGGGGCGTGTTGCGGCGGATGCTGTTCGTCATCTGGTCTTCCGTGATCCGGGCCCATTTCGTCCCTTCGAGGACCTGCACCTGGAAGAGCCTGCCGGCCAGCACAAGCATGAGGAACAGCGTCAGGAGGTAAAAGATATGGTACCGTTTGCGGGCGTCGGAGAGCCGGAATTTAGGTCGTTTCATCTGCCCCGCCTCCCGTCCTCGCCGCGGTGCACCACCCGCAGTCCGTTCCGATCTTCCGGAGGCAGGCCCGCGGCCATGCGCTCTTCCCGGATCTCCCGCGCCGCTTCGAGGCGGTAGACCGAGAGGATGAGGCCGATGCAGAAGAAATTGATGACCAGCGACGTACCCCCGTAGCTGATGAACATGAGGGGCACGCCGATGACCGGCAGAAGGCCCGCCACCATGGCCATGTTCGCCACGGACTGCCCGATGATCAAAAAGGAGCAGCCGCAGGTCAGGAGGAAGCCTTTCCTGTCTTGCGTGCGGATGGCGAGGCGATAGAACGCACCGGCCAGCAGGGCGAACAGGCAGATGAGCACCAGGGCGCCCAAAAAGCCCCATTCCTGGCAGAACACGGCGAAGGCGAAGTCCGTATGGGCTTCGGGCAGGTAGAAGAACTTGCTGGTGCCTTGCCCCCAGTGCATGCCGAAGAGGCCGCCGGAACCGATGGCCAGCTTAGCCTGCACCATCTGGTACCCCGCGCCCTGCGGATCGATAAAGGGATCCAGCCAGACTTTGAGCCGGTTCAGGCGGTACGGCGCCAGGACCGCAATGCCGGCGGCACCGGCGAGTCCGACGATGAAGATGCTCAACACCTGTCCTTTCGGGATGCCGGCGATGATGTACATGTAGAGCATAAGCCCCAGAATGATGGCCGCTGTGCCCATATCAGGCTGGATCAGGACCAGGCCGCTCGCGGCGAGGGCGAAGGCCAGGGGCGCCGCCTTGGGCCAGTGCAGCAGGGAAATGCGCTGCCCGCGCCGCAGGTATTCCCCCAGAAAGCCGGCGGCAATCAGGATGGCCACCACCTTGGCCAGCTCCGAAGGCTGGAACGAGACAGGGCCGGCGCCGAGCCAGCGGCGGGAGCCGTTGACGACGCGGCCTGCCACCCTGACCAGCATCAGGAGCAGGATGGTGCCCGTGCCGCTGAGTTTCAGGAAACGGGGCGACAGGAGCCGGTGATAGTCGAACCTGCTGCCGACGAAAAGCATGCAAAGAAGACCCACCACCGAATACAGGACGTAGCGGAGGGTAAAGAAATACTGGCTGCCCGTCATCATCTCAGACCGGGCGTAGCTGGCGCTCAGGTTGTTGCCCAGCCCGAAGCCCAGCAGCAGCACGACGCAGATGATGATGGCTTGCCGCACATTTTCAAAAATCAGGAATTTTTCACGCATAATCCGTCATTCCTTGGGGACTGCCGGCCCGATGTTGCGGGGCGGCCGGGTCACGACATCCTTCCCCGAACCGGCCGTGAAAACGGCATGGCAGTAGTTGATGGGCGTACCGCGGCCGCTGAATTTCCTTTCGTACTCGGTCTGCACCTCATTGCGGTACGCACTGTGGTGCAGGTCGTAGGACAGTTCGCGGATCTCCATGCCGAAAAGGCGGAACTGTTCCACGGAAAAATCAAAGAGGGGACGGTTGTCCGTCTTAAAGAAAATCCGGCCGCCGGGCCCCAGGAGCTTGAAGTACAGGGCCAGGAAATTGACGTGGGTCAGGCGGCGCTTGGCATGGCGCGCCTTGGGCCAGGGGTCGCTGAAGTTGAGGTACAGCGTGCGGACCTCCCCCGGCGCGAACCAGTCGTCGAGTTTCGCCGCGTCGCCGCAGATCATCGTCATGTTCGTCAAGCCCTCGTCCTTGGCCTTTTTGGCCGGAAAGTAGGCCACGCCGATCTGGCTTTCGATGCCGATGAACGCCCTTTCCGGATGGAGGGCCGCCATGCCCGTGATGAACGCCCCTTTCCCGCAGCCAATCTCCAGGCAGAGATCTTTGCCGGGGAACAGGGACTGCCAGTGCCCTTTGAAGCGGTCCAGCCTGTCCAGATAGATGTATTCGTCCCGGACTTCCGGCAAGGCCTCGTCAATCCAGGGTTTTTTACGCAAGCGCATGGGTGTGGTCCTTTCGCTTATCTGCCTTCCTTTTTGCGGGTCTTCGCCGCCTTGGAAGGACCCAGGTCGTATTTCTTCAGGTAACGGTACAGCGTCACGCGGCTGACGTCGAGTATGGTGGCGAGTTTGGAGATGTTGCCGCCTGCCGCCTTCCAGGCCGCGATGAAGGATTCCTTATCGTATTTCCAGGATTTTTCCAGCGTCTTGTTGCCCGGCAGCTTGATGTTTTCCGCTTCGATGGTGCTGCCCGACGTGTGGAAGAAGGCCTGCTCTATGACGCCCTGCAATTGCTTGATGTTGCCCGGCCAGCTGCATTCCGTCAGCATGTGGAGGGCCTGCGGCGTCAGATGTTTGGCCGGCATGTTGTGCTGGGCGGACATTTCGGCCAGAATATGGTTGGCCAGCACTTCGATGTCCTTGACACGTTCGCGCAGGGGCGGAATCCGCATCACCGTATCGATGACCAGCTCGTAGAGTTTGCGGCTGAAGAGGCCCTTGTCGGCCAGGCGCTTCAGGTTCGAGTCGCAGGCCGCAATGACGCGGATGTTCAGCTTCTTGCGGGCGCCGTTCTCGCCGGCAGGCAGGCCGTTCTGCAGGACATCGGCCAGCTTGTCGCCGAAATCCACGGGTAGTTTTTCCACTTCGTCCAGGAACAGGGTGCCGCCCATGGCGAGCTCCAGTTTACCCGCCGTCGGCTGGTTATCCCCGTCGACGCTGCCGAAGAATTCTTCCTGCAGTTCCGCCAGGGGGCCGTTGCAGCACTTGACGACGATGAGGGGCGCCGCGGCGCGGGACGAAGCCTGATGGATACCGTGGGCCAGGCGCTGTTTGCCCGTGCCCGGTTCGCCCTGCAGCAGGATGTCGTTGTCGCTGCGGGCAACGCGGGAGGCCTTGTGCTGCAGCGCCAGGAATTCCGCCGTCTCGCCGACCATGCTGTACAGGCTGTAGCGGGAGCTGTAGCCCGTCGCATGGGCGATGGTGGTCTTCAGGTCTTCGATGGACATGGAAAGCACCAGGGCGCTTTCCACCTCGTTCGCCACCTTCACGGGCAGGACGGTCGTAATATCCTCGTACGTGCGGTCCTGGGTGATCCACGTGATTTCGCGGCGGTGTGTCGGCACGCCGTTCAAAGCACGCCGGATAGGGATATGCTCGTAATTGAGGAACATGTCGGCGAGCTTTTCCTTGCCCCCGAGCCGTTTCAGCCCGTTCCCGTTGGCATATTTGATGTTCTCTCCCCGGTCGAGCCAGTATACGCTGACCGGCAGCTCCTCCGTCATCATCTTGTAGATATTCCAATATTCCAGTGTCTCCAAATGTTTCTCGATGGAATACTTCATAGTCAGAAGCAGGGACAACAGCAGATCATACGGCAGGTCTTCCTGCTCCACGGAGCAGAAGGACAGGATGTAGCGCAGCTTGCCGTCCACGCAGATAGGCGCGCTGCAGGCGTCGCCATTGTGGCTCTCGCGGATCCACATTTCCGGCCCGAACATAAGGAAAGGCACATTGTGTTCCCGGGCGATGGAGATGCTGCTCGTCCCGACATCTTCTTCGAGGACGCGCATGCCCACGATGTCTTCAATGACCCGCTGGAAGAAGGGCATGGCATAATTCTTGATGACGTAGCCCTGGTCGTCGATGAGGAGCATGCTCAGGTTGTGCACGTTGAAGTTCTGCTTGCTCTGCTCGTACAGGCCGTCCACGTAGCGCACGATGAACTCGTGCGTCTTCTGGTGTTCCGCAATCTGATCGCGGCTCAGTTTGTGGATCTTCGGCATCGTCTCGTGGGGCAGATGCATGGCGCGGCAGCGCTGCCACGATTCCGCCACCCAGGGATGGACATTGGGATCGACGACACCGTCTTCCATGAACTTGTTGTAGTAGGCGGCCAGTTTTTCTTTATTCCGCTTCTCACGAATCATTTCAATTTATCCCTCTTTCCTCTGTATTTTTGCTGGAATCATGTATCCGGATTTGTCATGAAGGGGTTTATTTGTGTTTTCCCAGGATACGGCGTGCCGTGTAATAGCGGGGAGACCAATAGGAATCGTTCATATCGCTCAGCATGACGCCGTGGCTCGTGGCATTCCAGAACTTGCCGTTGCCGGCGTAGATGCCGTCGTGGGAGGCACCCTTGGCGTAGGTCGAGAAGAAGACCAGGTCGCCGGGCTGCAACTTCGCCCGGGACACGAAGACGCCTTCCTTGGCCTGCGTATCCGCCGTACGGCTCAGCTGGATGCCGTGTCTGGCGAAGACATACTGCACATAGCCGGAGCAGTCGAACCCGCTCGGCGACGTGCCGCCGAAGACATAGCGCGTGCCGCGGTACCGGGCCGCCGTCGCCAGGATGGCGCGGCTGTCGGCCGAACCGTACGCCTTACCGTATTTCTTCTCCGCGGACTTGCGCTTCAGGCACTGGTACGTTTCCATATCCAGATTGCCGTCGCTCCGCAGCCCTTCGCCTTTTTCCTTTTTCTGGAACTTTTTCAGCGCCTTGCGCGTGGCCTTGGTGAAATCACCGTTGGCGGTACCCGGATCGTACCCCAGGTCTTCCAGGTAGCCCTGGGCCATCTTCACCATCCAGGCATGGTCCCCGACCCGGTACAGGTCCTTCAGGACGGCCGCCTGCCGGTTGGGCTTGTCCGCCGCAGCTGCCGGCCCGGCCGCGGCCGCCGTTGCCGGTTGGGCCGTTTCAGGCTGTCGGGCCGGCGTGGGCGCGCTGGCCGGCTGCCGGTTGGGAGTGCGCGGCCGGGCCGTAATGACCGTGCCGTCGGCACGATGGGGCGCATTCCCCACAATGGGGGCCGCCTGGCCTGACCCGGGCCAGAGGACCAGCCCCGCCGCCAGCAGCAGGGGAAGGAGTTTCTTCTGCATCATCGTCATTAACCGTAATTATAGACGTCCCACGTTTTCAGCTTGTCCAGTTCCGATGCCGCCATGGCCACTTCCCGGATCAGGCGGTCCCGGTCTTGCGGCAGGGTGCCGGCAAAGTTGACGTAGTTGGAGACGTGGTTGCTGCGGAAGAGCGTATGGCAGTCTTCCGGCAGATGGATATGTTCGAGCATGGTGTGCAGTTCGTGCATCAGGCCGCCCGGGGACAGGGGATGGAATTCCCCTCGCTCAAACTGGTCCTTCAGTTCGCTGCCGCGGTAGAGCATGAGGCACAGGGCACTGAGCATGGTGGGCCGGATTTCGCTGATGGCTTCCGCCGTCGCCAGGGCATGGCGTTCCGAGCCTTCCTTGCCGGCAATGCCCAAAATCACCATGATGGACAGCTTCATGCCCGAGGCAATGACCCGCCGGCCCGCCTCGATGGACTGGGGGCCGTCCACCCCTTTGTTGATGGCCTTCAGGGTTTCGGAATCACCGCTTTCCATGCCGTAATAGAGCAGTTTCAGGCCGGCATCGGAAAGCTGTTTCATTTCCTCCGGCGACTTGCGCAGGATATCTTTCGGCGCCGCGTAGGACGAAACGCGCTGCAGGTTCGGGAAGGCCCGGTGCAGTGCTTCCAGGATCCCCAGCAGGCGGGGCGTCGCAAGGCACAGGGCGTCGCCGTCGGCCAGGAAGACCCGGCGCACGCCGTCCCTGTTATAGGTATAGGCCATGGCGATCTGCCGTGCGATTTCCTCGTTCGTGAGGACCTGGAACGGCACACCGCGGTACATATTGCAGTAGGTGCACTTGTTGTGGGCGCATCCGCGCGTCACTCTCAGTATAAAACTCTCGGCTTCACTGGGCGGGCGGAATACAGGGGTATCGTAATCGTCAAAAAACATGATCTTCCTCCGTCGTTCAACGTCTCTGCAGACTGGGATGGGTGCAAAAGGGCGTACGGGCCCTTTGCTGTAAACTTTACACTTTTTATATGCGTCCGTGAGATAAAGCAACATATAAAACAATTTTTCTCTAATATTATAATACATTTTGGGCTAAATTGTAACATCTGCATCATATTTTCACAAATTCCCTGTAAAAATTCACAAATGGCTGGGTCTGATGTGATAAGATATTCCCTACAGGAAAGGATAATTTGTAATATGACATCGTTTACGTTACTTTTTCAAACATACAAACGTATCTACCCTGGCGTACTTGTGCTGCTCCTGCTCTTCGCCTGCCTGACGGCGGGCTGTGGCAGGCCGGCGCGGCAGACCGTGCACCTGTCCGGCAAGGTGGAACTCGTCCGGACTGCGGTCCAGGCCCCGGCGGCCGGCAAAGTACAGGGACTGATCGTGGAAAAGGGCGAACGAATCCGCAAGGGCGAACCCCTCTTCGGCATCGCGGCCGGCAACGGGAAAACGGAACCGGGCCCCAAAGCGCAGGAACTGGCGAAGGCCCAGGCGGAACTGCGCCGCGCCCAGGGCGGTAACGGCGCCGCGGACCGGGCCTCGGCCGCAGCCGCCGTACAAAGCGCCCTGGCCAGCCTGCAGGCCGCCAGCAACAATTACCAGAAGATGAACCGCCTGTACAGCATCGGCGGTGTTTCCAAGCGGCAGCTCGACATGGCGGCCCAGAACCAGGCCCTTGCACAAAACAACCTGGCCGCCGCCCAGGCCCGGCTGGCCCGTGCCCAGTCGGCGCCCCCGGAAGACCCGGCCGCCTTGCAGGAAAAGGTAGCCAAATTGAAGGAAGCCTACGAAGCCGAGGCCCGGCAGTCCGGCAACGAAGTCACGGCGCCCTTCACGGGACTCATCGGCGCCGTGGCCGTCAAGAACGGCGCCGCCGTCCAGGCAGGTCAGGATATCCTGACCCTTACCGCCACGACGGAATGCTACATCCGCATTCCCCAGAGCTCGAAGGACCCGCGCCTCGAAGCGGGCCGCACGGTGACCTTATCCGCCCCGGGGCTGCAGAAGCCCTTCATCGGCATCATCAAAGAGAACAAGGACAACGAGCTCGTCATCTTCAGTGACCAGAAACCGGAAGACCTGCCGGACGGCGCCACCGTCGATATGGAAACCACTGTCTGACCCGGACTAGGGAGTGAAATCATGGAACAATATTTTCTTGTGGCCGTCAAGGCCATCGTGCCGCTGTTTCTGCTGATTCTGACAGGCACCTACATCCGCTGGCGCAAACTGCTCACGGACACGGAAATCCGGCACGTGAACGGCATGGTCTTCGAAATCTTCTTTTTCTGCATGATGTTCCACAACCTGTACATCACGTCGCTGGACCAGGCCGTACGCCCGAAGCTGATCCTGTTCTCCGTGGCTGCCGTCTTCGCCGTCATCGCCATAGCCGCCGTCTTCGCGATGCGCCTGACGCCGGACAACAAGACCCGCGGCGCCATGATCCAGGCCATCTACCGCAGCAACTTCGTCCTGCTCGGCATCCCCATGGTGGAGAACATCTTCGGCCGAGAAGCCCTCGCCGTGCCGACCATGATGATCGCCATCGTGGTCCCCATCTTCAACATCATGGGCGTCTTCATCCTGGAAACCTTCCGGGGCGACGGCACTTTTTCCCTTAAAACGACCCTGCTCAACGTACTGAAGAACCCCATGATCGTCGGTGCCATCTTCGGCTTCTTCTTCCTGTTCACGGGCATCCGCATCCCCGATTTCATTGAGAAACCTATTGCCCAGCTGTCCTACTGCACCTCGCCGGTGGCCCTCCTGATCCTGGGCGCCTCGTTCAAGATCGGCACGCTGGGGAACGATGTCCGCGACCTCGCCATCATCGTCGCGAGCCGCCTGCTCGTGGTGCCCGGCGTCATCCTTCCCCTGGCCATGCTGATGGGCATCCGGGGCATCGAATTCGTCACGCTCATCAGCATCTTCGCCACGCCCTGCGCCGTCGCGTCCTTCGCCATGGCCCAGCAGCTCGGCAGCAACGCGGAACTGGCCGGCAATGCCGTTGTCGTATCGTCGGCCCTGTCCTGCTTCACCCTCTTCTTCTGGATCGTCCTGTTCCAGGTCTTCGGCGTGTTTTAACCCCCGCTGCACGATGTATCGTGCCGGCGGGTTGCAAATTACGCTGAAACATGGTATGATTCTATAGTAATCCGCGGGTGTAGCTTAATGGTAAAGCCCTTGCTTCCCAAGCAAGTTACGTGGGTTCGATTCCCATCATCCGCTCCATGGTAAACAACGCCTCCACCGCCACCCGTCTGGAGGCGTTTTTCTATGCCGGACTGCTTCAGGCCGTGCGACAAAACTTTCCCCGCAAAGGAGTCATACATATCATGCGCTTACTGGAAAAGCGGATTCTCGAAGACGGATGCGTCATCAACAACGAAGTATTGAATGTGGACCGTATTTTCAGCCAGCAGGTGGACACAGGCCTCCTCGTCGAAATCGGCAAGGAGTTCGAAAGCCGCTTCGGCAACAAGAATATCGACCGGATCCTGACCGTGGAGACGGCAGGCATCCCCATCGCCATGACGACGGCGTCGTACCTGCATGTGCCGTTCGTGTATGCGCGCAAGCAGGCCATCCCCATCCTGGAGGGCAGCAAACTGTCCATTGCGGCGTACTCCTGCAGCCAGAGCCAGCATTACCACATGTACCTGCTCAAGCACCTGCTGCCCGAAGGCGAGCGGGTCCTCATCCTGGACGACATCCTGTCCAACGGCGAAGCGATCCTCGGCCTCATCAAGATGTGCCGCCAGGCCGGCGCCACCGTGGCCGGCATCGGCGTCGCCATTGAAAAGACCTTCCGCCCGGGCCGGGAAAAGATCCGTCAGGAAGGGTACGATGTAACCGCCCTGACCCGCATCGAGCGCTTCGAGGGCGGGAAACCGGTCTTCCTCCGCTGACTGTTGAAAGGAAGGATGCCATGCTGCTGACCAACTTCAAGCCGGACCGGACCGGGAAAAAACCGCTCTACCTGCAGATTGCGGACTTCATCAAGGAGCAGATCCGCCTCGGCCTGGTGACGCCGGGCATGCGCCTTCCTTCCGTGCGCGACCTGTCCGCGGCGCTGCACCTGAGCCGCACGACGACGGAAACCTGTTACAGCAGGCTGACGGCCGAAGGATACCTGGTCAGCAAACCCCAGAGCGGGTATTTCGTGGCGGACCTGCAGGTGCCGAAACAGCTGCCGCGGGAACTGCCGTCCGGCAGCACGCGGCCGGCCGCGCGCTATGATTTTGCCAACAACTACGTCGACGGGACGGCGTTCCCGTCCATTATCTGGCGCCGCCATATCGGTCAGGCGCTCAAGGAAAAGGCCGCCCTGACAGGATACGGCGAGCCCCAGGGGGAACCGGCCCTGCGCGAAGCCCTGGCAGACTACAGCCACCGGGCCCGGGGCGTCGTCTGCGCGGCGGACCAGATCGTCATCAGCGCCGGTGTGCAGAGCCTGTTCGTCATCCTGGCGGCCCTCCTGCAGGACCGTCTGTTCCACACTGCGCCGCAGATTGCCTGGGAACGGCCGGGCTTTCCCCAGGGCGAAGAGATTTTCCGCCGGCAGGGATGGGACATCGCCCGGTTTGATACGGAAACCCTGGACACGGTGCAGGCGCGGCTCTTGTACGTGAGCCCCTCCAACCCTTACAAGGGACGCTCCCTGACCCCGGACCTGCGGCGCCGCCTCCTGCGCTGGACCCTGGAGCGGGACGGCTATATCCTCGAGGACGATTACAACGGCGAATTCCGCTACTTTACGACGCCCGTCTCGTCCCTGCAGGGCATGGGAGACGGAGAGCACATCGTCTATCTGGGGTCCTTTTCGCGGCTCCTCTTCCCCAGCCTGCGCATCAGCTACATGGTGCTGCCGCCGGGACTCCTGCCTGACTACCGGCGCATCGACCGCCTGTACAACCAGACGTCGAGCACCATTGAGCAACTCGCCCTGGCCTCGTTCATCCGTGAGGGAAACCTGCGGCGCCACGTAAAGAAGCTGCGCCGTCTCTACCGCCGCAAAGCCGACCTGCTCCAGCAGGCCCTGGCGCGCCATTTCGGCAGCCGCGTGCAGATACTGGCCTACGAATCGGGCCTGCACATGCGCATCTCCGTCGACAGCCCCTGGGATCCGCAGGAGGCGGCGCGGCGCGCGGAAGCGGCCGGCGTGCGGGTGTTGCCCGTCCCCGGCGGGCAGGATGTCCCCTTTTCCCGTTCCGGAAACAGGTTCCGGACGGAAATCCTGTTGTCCTTTGCGGGCATCAGCGAAACGGACATCGCCCCTGCTGTCGCGCGGCTGGCCACGGCGTGGAAGTAAAGCCAGACAGAATGTTTTTCAAACCCTTTTCGACATGGAAGTCAAAAGGACACCCGTGCAAATCGCTGCCGCCCCACAAATCTGTATCAACCCAATATGTTCCCCAAAAAGAAAATGCCCGGAAATCATACCCACAAGGGGCATGATATTAAGAAAAACGGGAGCAATACCCGGACCGACCCGTTTTATAGCCAGATTCCAGCTTATCATAGTAAAAAGCCCGCTGCCAAAAACTATATATAATAGGGAAAACATGGCTTTTGTACTCAACAAACAAACAGAAAGCTGATTGGTAAGAAGGCCGAAAAACAAGGTGGCAAAGGCACCAAAAATTGCGGAGCACCCGGTTACCCAAGTGGCAGGCATATATTTTAATACGTTGGCACCTAAGAGCGAATAGGCCGCCCACATCCACTGGGATATAAAACATAAAACATCTCCATAATTAAAATTGATGTTCCGTATGACCGCCCATGTCCCATGACTCACAATTAAAAGGACCCCCATAAATGACACAAAGAGCCCCAAAAATGAGGCCCGTGTCATTTCTTTTTTCATTATGAGGAATGCCATAAATGCTGTGATTACCGGGGTTGTTGCAGATATCAGTGTGGAATTTGTAACGCTTGTAAACATAATCCCTGTTGATTTAATGATATTGTTCAGGGCAATCCCTGTTAATCCCATAAGGCTCAATGGCAGCCATAGACTCTTTTTCGGAACGATAGGCCGGTGAGTCATAAATTTTCTATAGCCCAGTAACAATATACCGACAACCAAGTAACGGACAGCCGTAATCGTTACGGGATTCCATTCGTTCGTCAGCCATTTAATGCATGTCGACTGAAATCCCCAAGCGCCCGAACTGCAAACCATCAACAGATAAATAGAGGTTAAATTGTGTTTCATTTTTCACCAATCCGCTCATCCATCGTCCTTTAGCTTCCGTACCTGCATGTTTCATACAATCACCATTTATCCGGCACCCTGTCATCCTTTCCAACACAATACATCACTAATAATCCTTTTGCCAACACTTCATTTTGTTCATTCCTGACATCTACCTCAACAAAGACATGGCGATGTGTTTTTTCCACTATCCGGGATGTTAAGGCCGGACTATAATTGACCCAAAGGGCCGGAAAAAAATGACCCACCTCA
>OJNP01000425.1_pt1 | contig 31314 bp, 30 predicted proteins | sample 1597921 | NCBI WGS metagenome assembly OJNP01 (sample SAMN01915213, study PRJEB22387) | human gut metagenome | isolation source: stool | host: Homo sapiens | place: USA | reverse complement strand
TATTGAGTGTGTTTCTTGATTATGAGTGTTCAAATTCAACTTGCAATTTACCAATATTTGTACTTTGCCATTGTATCAGGTTTGGCAGGCAATGTCAAGCAGATTTCAACCTGTCGCGCAGCGCAAGTCCACGGCCCCTTGCCGTTTCCCGTACCGGTACCGGGTCCGCAGGGGCGCTTCAGACAGCCACGGCCGGGGTCTCCGGGCCGGACGGGCCGCCCTCCGCCAACCGGTCTTAAAATCCGATGGCGCTTATGCTGCCCAGCAGCAGGAACAGCAGGAAAGCCCCGATGAACAGCGTCAGTCCCGCGCCCAGCAGGCCGGACAGGAACAGCCGCCACACGGGGACGGTCCTGTCCCCGTCATCGGCGCGCAGCACGGTGAACCAGCGCGAGCAGAAGGTCCCCGTCAGCCGCTCGCTGCCGTCGGGACGGATTTCGTACACATAGGGATAGTCAAACACGTCGATGCCCGCGCTTTTGCCGAGGGCCGCCGCCGTCACGATGACGGCGAAGATGTACCAGGCGGCACCGTACCGGAAGTCCATTCCCGCAAAGAACGGCTCGCCCGGGTTCCGGAAAATCAGGTGGAGCGCGATGGCGATCAGGGCCGGCGCAAACAGGAACCCGGTGAGCTGCACCACGATGGACAGCACCCGGCCGGGCGGATAGAAGCGGAGATGGACAGGCACCTCTTTGCCGGATTCGTCCTTTTCGCGGAACACCGGCGTCGGATCCTTCGGGTCCGACAAGGGTCCGCCTGCTTCCAGGTGCAGCTTGCCGTGTTCGCGCCAGGCCTGCGCCGGCCCGCCCGTCAGGATAATGCGCCGCCCGTCCCCGTATTTCCGTTTCCCGATGACATAGAAGAGGGGGAAGAAGACAAGCAGCGAAATGCCTGTGAACTGCAGCATGTATTCCGGATCGGTGTAGTATCCGTGCCCGTCAATCAAGGCCACCAGCAGCGCCATGAGGAGCCCGGCCGCGACGGCCGCGGCGAAGGTGCCGGGAATCCAGCGGCGGCTTCCTTCGGACACCCGCCCCGCGGAAACGGCGATGCGCCCCGTCTGGCCGTTTACGACTGCCGTCACATTCCCCTTGCTGAAAAAGTAGACCGGCAACAGCACGTTCATGCTGTCCAGGCCGAAGGACTTCATGGTAACCAAAAGGCCCGAAGTGTGCATGACCTTTTCGAGGACCGGGCGGAAATCCTCCGTGACTTCCTCCTCAATGCGCTTGCGGATGTCCGCACCGGACAGGTCGTTCAGCTTCACCGGATGCCCGGCGATATAGCCGTACGCAAAGGGCTTCGCGCCTGTCCAGTCGAAGGGCTCCGCCTTGTCCAGCACCAGGTTGTCGAGCTGCCTGTTCGTGTTGACGGCGAGCCCGTCCAGGTACCCGTCGCAATAGTAGGACCGGTAGCTGCTGCGGCGTTCCACCGTCGCGGAAACAGGGCCCCGCACCATGCAGTAGGGCAGGTAGTACCCCTGCAGGTTGTTCCTGCCCGAAAGGACGGCCTTGCCCTCGGGCGTGTCTTTACGGGCCCGGGCCCAGTCCTGCAAGTGCTGCCGCGCCTCGTCCTTCCGGATCACGAAGGGGATGACGAGGTCCGGCCGGTGCCGTTCTTCTTCCAGCTCGCGCCGGATCAGTTCGGAGCCGCAGAACGCGCACGTTTCCGAAGCCCCGCCGTCCTGAAAGGCGACCTCCGCCCCACAGGACGGGCAGTGCATCAGGACGCGCCGTTCCGGCGGCGCCGCGAGTTGTTCCTCGTGCAGCTTGCGCCAGTGCACCTGCGCCTTGCGGCTTTCCGCGATGCCCGTCTCCCCGCCGCAATAGGCGCAGCGGTAGGTCTGGCGGGCAATGTCGAAGCGGGCCGGCGCGCCGCAGCTGTGGCAATAGACGCGCAGCGGGTTTCCGGGCGCGGCCTTGGGGTCGTTGCCCTGCGCTGCCGCTGCGGCGTCCTGCTTTTCCCTGCCTTCCCTCATCACAACCTCCTCCTCCAAAAATCCGGAGCCCCCTCTGATGCTGCCTGGCCGTCACAGGCTGCGGCACAGGTCAAAAATCATGTTCCAGACTTTTTCCTCGTCTACCGTCAGGACGATGCGCGCCTTCTGCGTGCCGTCGGGCCCCTGTCCCTTGAAGGCCATGGTGGCGCCGTAGCACGGGCCGTAGACCGCATCCACGTCCACAGGGTACGTCACTTCTTCGGTGATGACCGACGGATCGATGGCGGCAGCGGCGGCCAGAACGTCCCAGATATAGTCGTTGAACTGTACATTGTCCTTGAAAAGCGGGGCCATCCAGTGCTTTGCGATGAGGTCCGCGAAGACGGGGTTCTTCACCATCTTCTGCATCTGAAAGAAGCGGTCGCGCGTGATGTGGATCTTTTCGCATGCATCCAGCGGCACGATCACCTGGTCGCCGAAGGGGGCGCGGAACGCGGCCTGCATGGCTTCCGGATCGATCCAGACGTTGAATTCGGCGTACGGCATGACATTGCCCTGCTGGAAGAAGGAGCCTGCCATGTAGACGACGCGCTTGACCAGCGGAGCGATTTCCGGGTCCTTGCGCAGGGCCGCGGCTAGGTTGGCGCCGCTGCCGATGCTGACGATGGTGACTTCGTGCGGACGGGCCCGGACGGTCTGGATGATGAAGTCCGGGGCGCTCTGCTTCATCGGCCGGAGTTCCGGCTCCGCGCCGTAATTCTTCCGGTATGCGTCCTGCCAGGATGCCGGCCGGTCGTATCCGGCAGCGCCCATATGGCTGTCGGCGCCGCGGCCGAAGCGGCTCTTTTCTTCCGCAATATAGCGGAACCGGTCCTCCCGGACCGGGGCATTGACGCCCATGAATACCGGAACATCCTTGATTCCCGCGCCTTCGAGCTGCCGGATTGCGCTTGCCGTGCCGGTTTCCACCCAGGTGTTGCCGAGCACGACGGTCACACCCAGCAGGTCGGTCTTCGGCGACTTCGCCAACAAGATCATGGCCGCGCCGTCATCAAACCAGTCGACCATGTCCGTGTCCAGAATGACCGGCGGCGCCTTCTTGCCTTCCTGCGCGGAGGCAGGATGTACGGCAAGGAGAACGGCGACTGCCAGCATCCACGCGGTTACGATTCTCTGCCAATGTTTCATGATTCTCCCTCCTTCAAATTAAAAGCCCCCTGATGTAGCGGAACCGGAAATTTCCCAAAGCATTCTTCCGGTCTCCCTCATATCTTCATTATATTGAAAAATACAGAAACATCCCCTGAGGGATACCTCGGTTTTTTCAAAAAAAAGCCGGGATATCCTTTCGGATATCCCGGCCGCAAAATCCGGTTTCCCGGCTTGTCCTGTTACTTCTTCTCGTAATAATACCGCGTCCACATGGTCACCTCGGACAGGGACGGATGGGGCGTCATGGTCTCGCCCACCGTATAGACCGACTGCGGATCGAGGGTCCGCGTCAGGGGCAGGGCCCGCAGCCGCGCCGCCACGGGCGAGGCGATGTCCCCGTTGACGGGCGTCACCGTATGGGTGCCGCAGTTCAGCTGGTTCAGGAAGGGCTGCAGCAGGAGCGACGCTTCGGGACCGACGATATGCACGCCCAGGATATGCTTCGCCGCCTTGTCGAGGACGAGCTTCACGAACCCGTCGTCCGGCGCGCCCGGCTCAAAGCCCAAGGCATAGCCCTTGGCCGCCGCCGAGTAATGGTTCACCGCCGTTTCCACCTCGAAGCCGCGCCGCGCCGCCTCCTGCTCCGTCAGCCCCGCGTGGGCCGCCTCAGGATACGTGTACGTGACGGCCGGCACCAGGCCGTACGAGGCCCAGCGCCATTCCTCCGGCGCCCGGCCCTCGAACAGGTTGTGCGCCAGGATCTCCGCCTCGTAGTTCGCCTTGTGGCGGAACGGCGCCAGCCCGTTCACATCGCCCAGGGCATAGATGTCCCGGGCCGTTGTTTCCAGAAATTCATTCGTCCGGATATAGCCCCGTTTGTCCGTGGCGATGTCCGTGTTCTCCAGGTGCAGCAGCTCCGTCATGGGACGGATGCCCGGCGCCACGAAGATTTCCTCCGCCGCCGTCTCGGTTTCTTCCCCCGTCGCGCGGTCCTTCACGCGGAGCACCTTCAGCCCGTCCTCCACCCGGACACATACGGTCTCCCTGTTGAGCAGCACCGCCACGCCCCGCGCCTCGAACTGGCGCAGCAGGAACGCGGATACATCGCCGTCCTCCCTGGGCAAAAGGCGCACATTGTGCTGCACCACCGTGACCTGCGTCCCCGCCGCGTTGAAGATATGGGCGAACTCGCAGCCGATGGGCCCGCCGCCGATGATGATCAGGCTCCGGTACGGCGCCTGCGGGAACGCATCGGCAAAAAACGTTTCCGACGTCACGAAGCCCGCCTCCGCCAGCCCCGGCAGATCCGGCACATTCGTGCGCGCCCCCGTGCCGAGGACGATCTTGTCCCCCTCCAGTTCCGCCGCGCCGCCGCCGTTCAAATCGACGCGCAGCGTGCGGCTGTCCGTGAACGACGCCGTGCCATTGTACGTGTCCACGTTGGGGAACCGGTCGTAATACTCCTGGATGTGCGGCGCCTCGTCAATCTTGCGGCGCATACGCCGGACCACGGTCTCCCAGTCCAGCCGCACGGCCCCGGCCGTGACACCGATGCGCCGGTCCTCGCGGATCTGGCAGAGCGCATTGGCCGCCGCCGCCAGGATCTTCGTAGGAATGCAGCCCCGGTTGAGGCACGTGCCTCCGAAGCGGCCCCGCTCGACGAGGGCCACCCGCAGCCCCTGCGCCAGGGCGGCATCGGCCACAATGTTCGCCGCCCCTGTCCCAATGAGTATGACATCGTAGTGTTTCACGTGAAACCTCCTTTGCATGTTAGAATCCGGCAAACACCTGTCCCGCATACTTCCCCAGCAGTTCATATGTATCCGCCGTCGGGTGCACCCCGTCCCAGATAAAGTACTTCCGCCGCAGCGCCGCCAGTTCCGCTTCGCCGCCCCGGGGAAACACAGGCTCGAAATCGAGGAACCATACGGGCGGCTCTGCGGTCCGTCCCGTCTCCGGATCCGCCGCCTCCGCTCCCTTTGCGGGCGCCGCAACCCCCAACACCGTTCCCCGGGGGAAGCGCTCCCGCATGGCCGCGCGCAGCCGCCGGACCAGCGGATTCAGTTCCGCCGCCGCACAATACCACGGCAGCACGAACACCGCCGCCGCGCCCGCGGCCGCCGCATGACGCCGGGCCCGCTCCATCTGCTCCAGGGAAAACGAAAGCGGCACCCCCTGGATGATGTCGTTCATGCCGCCTTCATAAAGCAAAAGGCGGCCGCCGTCCCAGCGCTGCCGCAAAACCCGTTCCGTTATGTCGTCGCAGCACTCCCCGCAAATCCCGTGATTTTCCCACGTGCCCGCGCCCCGCCGCCGCCACCCAGGAATGCTCCTCCGTAAAGGGGAACCCCTGGATCAGCGAATCGCCGTAACACGTGATCCGTAGTCCTTTTCTGCGGCCTGTCATGTCGCGCTCCTTATTGTCTGTCCTTTCTGCCGTTTGCACGCCCTCACGGCAGTCCGGGCGGACCCGGACTGTCTGGCGCTCTCTCCTCTCAGTATACTCCGTCTTTCCCTATCTTGTCTCTCTTTTTCTGTCTGTGCCGGGCCGGCAGGCCGGGTACCTTCTCTTTTTATACGGTTCCCGCCCGCGCCCTGCGGCTGCTCTCTTTCAGCCATTTCCCTTATCATCCTGTATCTCAGGGGTAGTACGATGTCCTGTCCTTTTCTCCGGAAATCAAAAAATCCGTCCCCCGCAATGCGAGGGACGGACATTCATTCCGCGGTACCACCCAGGTTCCTGTCCCCTTGACAGGGACAAGCTCTTTTCACGTACTAGCATACGCATTTCCTGTAACGTGGAAAACACGGAGACGCTTAATGGCTTCAGCGCTCTCTTCAGGGAGGATATTCGCCCGTCCGTAAACACCGGCTTCCACCAGCCGCCGGCTCTCTGCGCTCTACCGCAACGAGGTACTTGTTCCCGTCATCAGATTTCCTGCTATGAAATTACTTGCATTATAAATTGTTCCGCATCCCCTGTCAATCGCTTTTTTGCCATTCCGGCACCTGTCAGGGACGTTTTGTAATATAAGTTACAAAAAACCGTATTCCGTCCTGCCATTCCGCCAATATGTCCACTACAGCGCTACAAGGCAGCCTTCTTCCGTGCCGCCGTCACCGTCTGCTTTTCCGTCTCCCGGCCGATATCGCCCAGGACATGGTTGTGTCCGTCCACCATGACCACCTTCGGCTCATTGGCACGGGCCTCGTCCGGCGTCATGAGCGCATAGGCGATGATGATCACCGTATCGCCGACCTGTGCCTTGCGGGCCGCCGCGCCATTGAGGCAGATCACCCCGCTGCCGCGCCGGCCTGCAATCGTATACGTTTCCAGGCGCTCGCCATTGTTGTTGTTTACGATCTGCACCTTCTCGCCCGGCAGGATGCCCGCCGCGTCCATCAGGTCCTGGTCGATCGTGATGCTGCCCATATAGTCGAGCCGTGCCTCCGTCACCGTGGCACGGTGGATTTTTCCGTGAAACATTTCGTACTGCATGTCCTTCAAATCCTTTCTGATCTGACTTGCCCCGTACATCGCGCCCTTACTTGGACGGGTCCAGGATGACATTATCGATGAGGCGCGTCGTCCCGAACCTCACCGCCACCGCCAGAAGATGCGGGCAGTCCACCGTCCCGTGGGCCGGCGTCAGCTCCGGCAGCGCGTGCATTTCCACATAATCGATGTCGCTCATCGGTTCCGCCGCAATCATGGCGCGCGTGCCGTCCGTCAGCTTCTGCGTGCTCCGCTCGCCCGCCTCGAACGCCTTCTGCGCCGCAAACAGGGACTTGCTCAGAACCAGTGCCGCCTTGCGTTCCGCCGGCTTCAGGTAGACATTGCGCGAACTCTTCGCCAGGCCGTCCGCCTCCCGCACAATCGGCATTTCCCGGATCTCCAGCGGGAAGAACAGGTCCTTCACCATACGGCGCAGGACCTCGGCCTGCTGCGCATCCTTCTGGCCGAAATACGCCCGGTCCGGCTGGGCCAGATGGAACAGCTTCGTCACCACCGTCGCCACGCCGCGGAAATGGATCGGCCGCGTCCGGCCGCACAGGACCTGCGTAATCCGGCCCGTCACCTCGACCCACGTCATATCCTCCGACGGATACATCTCTTTCGGCGACGGCAGGAACAGCACATCGGCGCCCATCTGCTCCGCCAGTTCGCAATCGTGCGCAAACGTGCGCGGATACGCAGCCAGGTCTTCCGTGGGCGCAAACTGCGTCGGATTCACGAAATCGCTCACAATGACGAAATCATTCTCCTTGCGGGCCGCCGCAATCAGCGACCCGTGTCCCTCGTGCAGCGCCCCCATCGTCGGCACCAGCCCGATGGTCTTGCCCGCCTTCTTCGTATCCTTTACAATCTGCTGCAGCTCTTTGGTCGTTCTGACAACCTGTACCATGATGTTTCCTCCCTTTGTCCTGCCGGGAACGCGAAAAAAAAGCGCACCCGAAAACGGATGCGCGCGAATGCTGCGTTGTGGCGTCACGTCTCGGTCTTTCGGATCCAAGCGATATTGACAATGTTGTGGATTCCAGGCCCTGGCCGGTAAAGCTCTTGCGATGCCTTCCGGGGGATCCCCAAAATTCAACAGTATTGTAGCACACGGAGAAGTATTATGCAATATGTTCCAAATGATGATTTCATGATATAACCAACGTGTCAGGGGGGCGGCGCCCAGGCCTGCAGACGGGGCCTTTGCGTGCCGGGAAGGACAATGCGTCTGCAAATGTTTCGTCACCGCAGCCCGGCCCGGGAGATGCTGCGGGCCCATTTGGACCCGGACCTGATTGCCCGCTGCACAGTAAAACCACCTTCTCCCCGGGAAGGCGGTTTTTTTACTGTCTTGCGCTCTGGCAACGCCCGGCCCCCCAAGGTCAAAATTCCCCAACTTCAATCCTCCCTATGGTCCGGTCACCTCATCGTTTGGATAACAGTTTGGAGAATTTGATACGTGTCGTTTTTATACGTATTTTTTCGACACGTAGTAAAACCGGTTCTTCCCATATTTTTTAGGATGCCAAAGAGGAAAGTCCCGTAACAATTTTTTCACACACTAGGAGCGCGATACGCGACGTGGTGTAAAAAACTGTGACGGGACTTCTTTAAATCTTCCCTGCGCGGTATTGGCCCTCAAACACCCGCATCAGCCCATGATAGGCGCAGAAAGTGAAGGTGGCGGCGGCAATCCAGGCGATGGGGCTGGCGAAGCATACGCCGGTGAAGCCCCAGCCCCGCCCGATGGCGAGGATTTCGGCGGCGCCGGTCCGCATGGCCAGCTCCAGCACCGACGACACGAGGGGCACCCAGCCGACGCCGAGGCCCTGGGCCGTGCTGCGGTAGATGAAGATCTGGCTCAGGAAAAAGTAGAAGGCCACGGAGTAGTGCAGGTACTGCCGCGCGGCGGCGACCACGGCGGTTTCCGACGGGTCGACGAAGATGGCCACGATATGTTCGCCTGCAAAAAAGATGAGGACCGCCATGAACAGGGCGAAGCCCAGGGCGATCTGGGAGCATTTCTTCACGGCGCCGCGGATGCGGCGGAACTGGCGGGCGCCGAAGTTCTGGGCCGTGAAGACGGCAATGGCGATGCCGAAGGAGGCCATGGGCTGGATGGCCAGCTGTTCCACCCGCGAGGCAGCCGTAAAGCCGGCAATGACCTCGGCGCCGAAGTTGTTCGTCACGGACTGGATCAGGATGATGCCCAGGCCGATGACAGAAAACTGCACGGCCATGGGCAGGCCGATGCGCAGGTGTTCCACGGCGAAACGGGTGTCCCAGTGCCAGTCCGCCCGCCGCAGGTGCAGGATGGGCAGTTTCCTGCCGATGTAGAGCACGCACAGGAGGGCGGAAAAGCCCTGGGCCAGGACGAGGGCATAGGCCGAGCCCGGCACGCCCCAGTGGAATTCCAGAATGAAGAGCAGCGCCAGGAACACATTCACCACCGTCGCGATGATCAGGAACACGACGGGGGTCTTGCTGTCCCCCAGGGCACGCAGGAGCGATGAAAGCAGGTTGTAGGCCATCATGGCCCACAGGCCTTCGGCGACGATGACCGTATAGGCGCGGCAGTCCGCATACAGCGCCGCCGGCACATTCATCCAGTGGAGCGCCGGGTCGACGCCCAGCCAGACGACGATGTCGAGTACGATGACGGCGAGGAAACTCAGCATGGTGCTCATGGCCACACTGTGCCGCATCCGCTGCACATCCCCGGCCCCGTAAAACTGGCCGACCAGCACCGTGAACCCGTTCGACAGGCCCATGGTCATCATGACGAAGAGCATGAACAGCGGCGCCGCGGCGCCGACGGCCGCCAGGGCGTTCACGCCGATCGTGCGCCCGACAATGACGACGTCGGAAATGCTGTACATCTGCTGGAAAATATTGCCGATAATCAAGGGAACCATGAAGCCGACCAACAGCCTCATGGAATTTCCCGAAGTCATGTTCCGTTCCATCTTACCGATCCTGATAGCGCTTGCGCCCTTTGTAGTATACGATGTCCAGGCCCGCCCGGGCGGCAATGCCGGCCGCGGCGGCCAGGCGCCGGCCGACGTGGGCGGCTTCGTGGGCGTCGCTGCCGAGGGTGCAGTGGCGGCCGCCCAGTTCGCGGAACCGCCGGTAGAGCGGCACCAGGGAAGCCACGGCCGCCGGGTCGTCGAGACGCCGTGTGTTGATTTCAAGGGACTTGTCCTTGGCGACGAGGGTGCGGAACAGTTCGTCCCACAGATCCTGCAGCTCGCCGGGCCGGAAGTCCTTGTCCTCGTAGGGCCAGTACCGGCAGATATAGTCGATGTGGCCCAGGGAATCGAAATTGTCGTGGTTCCGGACGGAAGCGACGGCCTGCTCCAGGTACCGGCGCAGGGCGTCACGGCGCGTCAGGCCGGCGTAGGTGGCCTTTTCGTACAGGTCCCGGCGGTCCAGCATGTGGATGGAACCGATGACGTAGTCAAAGGCGTACCCTTCGGGCACGGCGTCTTCGGCGGCGGCCAGATGGGGCTGCATGCCCAGTTCCAGGCCCAACAGGACCGGCGGGCGGCCCGCCTCCCCTTCCGGATTCCCTTCCAACTCCCCTTCCGTGCGGTATGGCCCGTTGCGGCGGAAATACTCGTCCCGGTCAAAGCGGAACCAGTCGGGGTGGCCCGGGAATTCGTAGTCCCAGTGCTCCGTCAGGATGATACCGATATGCTGCTGCCGCGCGGCGGCCATGGCCTCGGGCAGGGTCATGTTGCCGTCCGTGGAAAATTCGCAATGCAGATGCGTGTCAAACATAACTGCTCCTTTGGAAAAAGAAAAGCGGCTTTGCGGCCGCTTTGCTTGTTATACGTTGAAACGGAACTCGACGACGTCGCCGTCCTGCATGACATAGTCCTTGCCTTCGAGACGGACCAGTCCCTTTTCGCGGGCGGCCTGTTTGCTGCCGCACCGGACCAGGTCATTGTAGGAAACGATTTCGGCTTTGATGAAGCCTTTCTCAAAGTCCGAGTGGATCTTGCCGGCGGCCTGCGGGGCCTTGGTGCCGATGTTGATGGTCCAGGCGCGGCTTTCGATTTCCCCGGCCGTCAGGTAGGTCTGCAGGCCGAGCAGCTTGAAGCCGGCCTTGATGAGGCGGTTCAGGCCCGATTCGGTCATGCCTTCCATGGCCAGGAATTCCTTCGCTTCGTCCTCGGGCAGCTCGGCGATGTCCGCTTCCACTTTGGCGGAAATGGGCACCACTTCGGCATGTTCCCTGGCGGCGAATTCCCGGACGGCTTGCACGTAAGGATTGGCGCTGGCGTCGGCGGCTTCGCTTTCCGGCACGTTGCACACGAAGATGATGGGTTTCCTGGTGAGCAGGTGCAGGTCGTAAAGCAGGGCCTCTTCGTCTTCCGTGAACTCCATGCGGCGGGCCGGGACGATGTTTTCCAGGCCTTCGTGCACGCGGTGCAGCAGCGCTTCTTCGGCAACGGCCTTCTTGTCATGGGCCTTGACGAGCTTGGCCACTTTGTTCAGGCGGTTGTCGACGGTCTCCAGGTCGGCCAGGCACAGTTCCGTGTCGATGATCTCGATGTCGCGGACCGGGTCGATGGACCCTTCCACGTGGGTGATGTTGTCATCGGCGAAGCAGCGCACCACTTCGGCGATGGCATCGGTGTTGCGGATATGGGAAAGGAACTGGTTGCCCAGGCCTTCGCCCTTCGACGCGCCCTTGACCAGCCCCGCGATATCCACGAAATGCATGATGGCCGGCGTAATCTTGCGGCTGTTGAACATGCGGGCCAGCACTTCGAGCCGTTCGTCCGGTACGGCGACAACGCCCTCGTTCGGTTCGATGGTGCAGAACGGATAGTTCGCCGCTTCCGCGCCGGCTTTCGTAATGGCGTTGAACAGGGTGCTCTTGCCGACGTTCGGCAGGCCCACGATGCCCACATCCAGATTTGTACTCACAACGATCGCTCCTTCTGACGTATAGATTGCAGTATCCTGTGACCCCTATACTTCGTAACTAATGTATTATACCACAAACACGCCAAATACGAAAGGTCCCGTGGCACCGGACCGGCGCAGGAAGCGCAGAGCGCCCGGCCGGTCCGCCACGGGACCCTGTATTCCCTTTTCAGACTTCGCCCGCCTGCTTCACGACGCCCCGCACGGCTTTCAGGAACTTGGCCCGGGGAATCATGACGTGGTGGCCGCAGCCGCAGCACTGGAGGCCGAAATCGGCGCCCGTGCGCGTGATCTTCCATTCGGCGGAGCCACAGGGGTGGGCTTTCTTCATGCGCACCACCGTGCCCACGGTATACTCGTTCTCCATGGCGGTCACGCCCGTACCTTGCTGGTGGAGATGTTCACGACATCGTACCCTTCCTTGCGCAGGTCCTCGACGATGTCCATGCCGACGTGGGTCAGGTCGACGGTGATGGTGACCTCCTTGCGGCCCTGCTCGCGGCTGGCGCTCGTAATGAGGGAGATGATGTTCAGGTTGTGCTCGAAGAACACCTTGCCCACATCGGCCAGGATGCCCGGCTTGTCTTCCACGTCGAGGGTGATGCGCGTCGTGTTCTGGGCGACGCCGAAGATTTCCGCCAGGGCGCGGAACACGTCCGTATCGGTGACGATGCCCGCCAGGTTGTTGCCGCTGTCCATGACCGGCACGGAATTGATGCGGTCATGGTACATGATGTCGGCCACATCTTCCAGTCCCGCCGTGTCGTATACGGTTTTGACGCTGTGGGTCATGACATCCTTGACCTTGATACGGCTCAGCAGGTAGCTCGCCTCGTAGCGGGACAGGGTGCTGGCGTCGGTCGGCGAAGCCATGCTCACGTCGGAGTTGGTGACGATGCCCACGACCTGGCCGGCGTCGTTGACGACGGGGATGCGGCGCAGGTTATGGTCGTCCATCAGATTCTTCAGTTCCAGCAGGGAACTGTTCTGGTTGACCGTGACGACGTTCGGCGTCATGATATCTTTCACTAAAATAGACATTTTCCGTCTTTCCTCCTTCGCTTTCATCGGCATTGGCGGCACGCTGTAACCGGATACAGCGTCCGCCGGCAGTACACAGGTCCGGTCAGCCGCCCAGGTAGGCTTTCTGCACGGCCTCGCTGTGGAGCAGCTCCTTGCCCGTGCCTTCCAGGGAAATGCGCCCTGTTTCGAGCACGTAGGCCTTGTCGGCGATGGACAGGGCCATTTTGGCGTTCTGTTCGACCAGGAGCACCGTGGTGCCGGACGCATTGATTTCCTTAATTATATTAAATATTTCCTGGACGAGCAAGGGCGCCAGGCCCATGGAAGGTTCGTCGAGAAGCAGGAGGCGCGGGCGGCTCATGAGGGCGCGGCCCATGGCGAGCATCTGCTGTTCGCCGCCGGACAGGGTGCCGGCGACCTGGTCTTTGCGTTCCAGAAGGCGCGGGAAACGCGTGAAGACGGCGGCCCGGTCCTTGTTGACGCCTTCCTTGTCTTTGCGCAGGTAGGCGCCCATCTCCAGGTTTTCCGCGACGGTCATGTTGGCGAACACATGCCGGCCTTCGGGGACCTGCACGAGGCCCATGCCGACGATCTTGTGGGCCGCCAGGCCCGTAATATCCCGGTCTTCAAAGATGATTTTCCCGTTTTTCGGTTTCAGGAGGCCCGAAATGGTGTGCAGCGTCGTCGACTTGCCGGCGCCGTTGGAACCGATCAGGGTCGTGATGTCGCCCTGGTTGACGGACAGGCTGATGCCCTTGATGGCGTGGATCGCGCCGTAATATACATCGATGTTGTCTACTGTCAGCATGGCCATGTTACGATGCCTCCCCACCCAGGTACGCTTTGATTACCCGTTTATTGTGCTTGATTTCCTCCGGCGTGCCCGAGGCGATGCAGAAGCCGTACTCCAGGACGTAGATGCGTTCGCAGACGCCCATGACGAGGCCCATGTCGTGTTCGATCAGAAGGATGGCGATGTGGAAGTTGTCGCGGATCCAGCGGATCATCTCCATCAGTTCCTTCGTTTCCTGGGGGTTCATGCCGGCGGCCGGTTCGTCCAGCAGCAGCAGCTTCGGTTCCGTGGCCAGGGCGCGGGCGATTTCCAGGCGGCGCTGGGCGCCGTAGGGCAGGTTCTTCGCCATGTCGTCGGCGTGCTGCTCCAGGTGGAACAGCTTCAGCAGGTCCAGGGCCCGCTTCGTCACTTCGGCTTCCTGGGTGAAATACTTTTTGACGCGCAGGATGGCTTCGGGCAGGTTGTACCGGATATGCATGTTCATGGCGATCTTGACGTTGTCGATGACCGACAGTTCCGAGAACAGGCGGATGTTCTGGAACGTACGGGCCATGCCCATCTTCGTCACCTGGTACGATTTTTTGCCGTTGACCAGCTTGCCGTCGAAATAGATGTCCCCTTCCGTCGGGACATAGACGCCGGTGATCATGTTGAAGGCCGTCGTCTTGCCGGCGCCGTTGGGGCCGATGAGGCCGATCAATTCGCCTTTGTCGATATACAGGTTTACATTGGAGACCGCGCGCAGGCCGCCGAATACGATGGACACATTCTGCATGTCCAGCAGGTGCTGCGACGCGGTATTGTTCGTGCCGGTCATTTTTTCTTCCCTCCGATCTTAAGGCTCTGGAACATCTGCAGCGAGAGTTCCTTGCTGCCGAACAGCCCCTGCGGGCGGTACAGCATGAGGATGATCATGGTCAGGGAGTAGATGATCATGCGCCACTGGGGGAAATCGGCCAGGGCGGCGGAAATGAAGGTCAGCACGACGGCGCCCATGACGGAACCCGTCATGGAGCCCAGGCCGCCCAGCACGACCATGGTCAGGATGTCGAAGGAGCGCATAAAGGTGAAGGATGCCGGATGGGCGATGAAGAAGTAGTGCGAGAAGAGCACGCCCGCCGTGCCGGCAAAGGCAGCGCCCAGGGTGAAGGCCATGACCTTGTATTTGGTCGTGTCGATGCCCATGGTGTCGGCCGCGATCTCGTTTTCGCGGATGGCCAGGCACGCGCGCCCGTGGGCGGAATTCTTGAAGTTCTTGATGAAGAACAAGATGGCTACCATGATCCAGAACACCAGGGGGAACGAGGTCAGGCGCGGAATGCCCATCAGGCCCGCGGCACCGCCGACGTAGTCGATGTTGAGGATGCAGATGCGGATGATTTCGCCCAGGCCCAGGGTGGCGATGGCCAGGTAGTCACCGTTCAGGCGCAGCGTGGGCAGCCCGACGAGGAAGCCCAAAAGGCCCGCCGCGGCGGTACCCGCCAGGAGGGCGGCGACCATGTTGAAGCCCAGCTTGACCGTCATGATGGCGCCCACATAGGCACCGACGGCGAGGAAGCCCGCATGGCCGATGGAGAACTGGCCCGTGTAGCCGTTGATCATGTTCAGGCTCGTGGCCAGGATGATGTTGATGCCGATCAGGACCAGGTTCAATTCCCAGAAGGCCCCGATGACATCTGCCTGCAGCAGTCCGTAAATGATGGCGAAGAGGACAGCCGCAGCGATCAATGCCTTTAAATCTGCTTTGCGTAAACTGTTCATAGTGCTGTCACTCCTTATACCTTTTCACGGACGTTCTTGCCCAGCAGGCCCTGCGGCTTGTAGAGCAGGATGATGATGAGGATGGCGAAAGCCGCGGCATCGCGGAAGGTGGACGAAAGGAAGCCCGAAACGAGGGCTTCCACCACGCCCAGGATGATACCGCCCATCATGGCGCCGGGGATGATGCCGATCCCGCCCAGCACGGCGGCAACGAAGGCCTTGATGCCGGGGACCATGCCCATCAGCGGTTCGATGGAATTGTAGTAGATGCCGACCAGGACACCACCGGCACCGGCCAGGGCGCTGCCCAGGGCAAAGGTCATGGAGATGACGAAATCGATGTTGATGCCCATGAGCCGCGCTGCGTCCGCGTCAAAGGACACGGCCCGCATGGCCTTGCCGATTTTGGTGTAATTGACGATATAGGTCAGGGCGATCATGAGGACGATGGCACTGACCAGGATGACGATCTGCTGGCTGTTGATGACCAGCGCGCCGAAGTGGTACACCGTGGCGGTGAAGACCGCCGGGAACGTACGGGGCTGCGGCGAAGCGAAGAGTATCATGGCGTTTTCCAGGAAGAAGGACACGCCGATCGCCGTAATCAAAATGGCGATACGGGGCGCGTTGCGCATGGGCCGGTAGGCAACGCGCTCAATGATCATGCCTGCCAGCGCGGTCCCGGCCATGGCCACGAGAATCGAGGGCAGGAAGGATAACTTCAGCATGGACGTGCAGAAGAATCCGATATAGGCGCCTAACATGTAGACATCGCCGTGTGCGAAGTTGATCAGCTTCAGGATACCGTAAATCATGGTATAGCCCAAAGCGATCAGTGCATAAATGCTGCCCAGCGAGACGCCATTGATCAGCTGCTGGACAAACTGATGCATAAAACCAGAATCCATAATCAGTGTCCTCCAATAGGAAAGCGTACTTTATTTACTCAGGGGTTGACCTTTGTGCGGAAGGTCTGTTTGCCGTTCTTCAGTTCAATGATGACTGCGGCCTTGATGGGGTTGTGGAACTTGTCGAATTTGACGGGGCCCGAAACGCCGACAAAGCCGTCCAGGGTTTCCAGGGCTGCGGCGATCTTCTCCGGATCCGTCGATTTGGCTGCTTCCATGGCTTTCGCGAAGAGCAGCGTCGAATCATAGGACAGGGCTGCGAACACATCGGGTTTCGCCTTGTATTCCTTCTCATAGGCGGCGACGAATTCCTTGTTCAGCGCGGAATCGTCATCCGGCGAGTAGAGGCTGGAGAAATAGCAGTTGTTCAGGTTCTCCGGCAGGGCGATTTCCGCCAGTTTCGCCGAATCCCAGCCGTCGCCGCCGGCCATGGCCACATTCAGGCCCAGTTCCTTGGCCTGTTTGACGATCATGCCGACTTCCTGGTAATACCCGGGGATGTAGAGGAAATCCGGTCCGGCAGATTTCAGCTTGGTCAGCGTGGCTTTGAAGTCCGTGTCCTTCTGCAGGTACACTTCCTCGCCGACGACGGTGCCGCCGCCCTTGGTGAACTGTTCCTTGAAGAACTGGGCCAGGCCCTTCGAATAATCGGACGAGTTGTCGATCATGATGGCCGCCTTCTTCACGTGCAGCGTGTCGAGGGCGAAGCGCGCCATGACCGTGCCCTGGAAGGGATCGATGAAGCAGGCGCGGAAGTTGTAGGGTTTCACCTTGCCGGCATCGTCGACGGTGACCTTCGGATTCGTCGCCATGGGGGCGATGTCCGCCGTCTTGGCGCCGCCGCTGACGACGGTGGACGCGATGACCGCGCTCGACAGGTTCGGCCCGATGACGCCGGCGACCTTGTCCTGCGTGATCAGCTTCTGCATGGCGTTCGTCGCTTCCGTCGCTTCGGACTTGTTGTCGGCCACGACGAGGCTCAGCTTCTTCCCGTTGACGCCGCCCTTTTCATTGAGCTGCTTGATGGCCAGCTCGATGGCGTTCTTCGACGAGATCCCGTAGCTCGCGCTGCCGCCGGTCATTTCCAGGTTGCCGCCCAGCTTGACCGTGTCGCCGCCGCCGGACTTGGAGCCGCCGCCGCAGCCGCCTAAGGCCAGGGCCAGTGTCAGGCCGGCTGCCAGAACCGATAATGTCTTGAATTTCCGAGTCATAAGAAATTCCTCCCCTCATTTTTCAACTTTAAAAAAATAAAAATATATTTAAGGGCGGCGTCCGGGGCATGCCCACGCATGCTCCGAGCCACCGCCTTTAAAACCTCATTGTTTTAAAGCGTAACGCTTTAACCCTTGTTGCGCCGGCCCGCTGCTTTTCTATATCAGGTTGCGGGTCCGGATGGAATCATACCATGTGCCGCCGGCAATCAGCCGATCTTCTTGTTCAGCGTCTGGACGCCGTCCTTCAGTTCGATGACCAGGGCCGTGGTGACGGGGTTGTGGTACTCGTCGTAGGAGAACTTGCCGTTGGCTACCTGCAGGTCCTTGGTCTTGGCCAGGGCTTCGGCAATCTTCGTGCCGTCCGCCGAGTTCGCGGTCTTGAGGGCGTTGAACAGGACTAAGCCGGCATTGTAGCCTTCCATGGCGAATACATCGGGAACCTTGTTGAATTTGGCCTTGTAGGCACTGATGAACTTCTGGACGCCCGGGTCCTTGTCTTCGGCCGTGTAGGCGTTGGAGAAGTAGCACTTGTTGGTGGCTTCCTTGCCGGCGATTTCGACCAGTTTCGGGGAATCCCAGCCGTCGCAGCCCAGCAGCGGCACATTCAGGCCGATTTCACGGGCCTGTTTGATGATCTTCGCCACTTCCTCGTAGTAGCCGGGGATGTAGATGGCGTCGGGGTTGGTCGCTTTCAGTTTGGTCAGGGCCGCCTTGAAGTCGATATCCTTGGCCAGATAGGCTTCGTCCGCCGTGATGGTGCCGCCGGCAGCCTTGAATTTTTCCGTGAAGACGGCCGTCAGGCCTTTGGAATAATCGCTGGAAGAGTCGTGCAGGATGGCGACCTTCTTGACCTTCAGGTCTTCGCTGGCGAACTTCGCCATGATTTCGCCCTGATAGGGGTCGATGAAGCAGGCGCGGAACACGAAGGGTTTCACCTTGCCGCTCTTGTCGACGGTGATGCCGGGCGCCGTGGCGCACGGTGCGATCAGGGGTACCTTATTGGAAGACAGGATCGGTTCTTCCGCCGCGACACAGCCCGACGTGGCCGGTCCGATGACGGCGACGACTTTGTCTTTGGTTACGATCTTGGTTGCGGCGTTGCCCGATTCGGACGGCTCCGACTTGTTATCGGCTTCGACGACGCGGATCTTTTTCCCGTTGATGCCGCCGGCCTTGTTGACTTCTTCCACGGCCAGTTCGAAACCGGACTTCATGGATTTGCCGTAGTTCGCAACGTTACCGGTCAGTTCGGCATTTACGCCGACGACGAACTCATCGCCGCCTTTGCCGGCATCGCCACTCTTTTTGTCTCCGCCGCCGCAGCCGCCGAGCAACCCGGCGACAACCACAGCCGCCAGGGCCGCACTTGCCAATTTCTTCCAACTCTTCATACAACTCTCTCCTTTGTTTTGAATTCCTTCATCCTACGGCCGTCCAGGACGGTCCGGACAGTGGCTGAACAGGCAGGCACGAAGGATAAATGCCGGATTTGCCTTTCAGTTGTTTCTGTATGCCACCATTATAGGGATTCTGCAGTACGAATGTCAACGATTTTTCACAAATCACTATTTAAAACTGTGAAAAGTTTTATAATATGTTACATAACTTTCAATTTACGAAAATGTGTGTATTTATAAAAATCTTTTGTTCTTCCAGAAAGGGCAAAATGGATGGATGTCCACACAATCCCCCTCTCACTGTCCGAAGGTGCCGGAAATTTTGTTCCGGTAGTGCCGGTAGAGGAACACGAGGAGCACGGCTGTAATGGTCCAGCTGACAGGATAGCAGTACATAATGTACGTAAAGGACGGGTGCGCCCTGTAGACCGTGGCGAGCCACACAAGGCGGACGCCGCAGATGCTCACGAGCATGGTGAGGGCCGGCGGCAGGGAACAGCCGTAGCCGCGCAGGGCGGCGGACAGACTCTCGTAGAGGCTGCTCACGAAATAGAAACCGACGACGAGCCACACGCGCGTCTTGCCGATGGCGAGGCCCGCGTCCGTGAGACCGAACAGGGACAGCAGCGGGCCGGCAAAGAGGCACACGAGACCCGACAGGATGCTGATGGACACAAAGGAAAGCAGCGTGCCGCGGCGGGCGACGGTCCGGCAGCGGGCCAGGTTGCCGGCGCCGTAGTTCTGGCTCGTGAAGGTCGTAATGGCCTGGCCGAAGCCGATCAGGAAGGGATAGGTGTTGCACTCCAGCACGAAGGCGGCCGCCGAGGCGGCCATGGCCAGGGCGCCCTCGCTGTTGATGGCCGACTGGATGACCAGGTTGGCCAGGTTGAAGACCATGCCCTGGACGCCGGCAGGCAGGCCGACGCGCAGGATTTCGCGCACATAGGGCCGGTGCAGGCGGATGGCGCCGGGAACCAGGTGCAGTACGCCGTGGCCGTGGCGCAGCATATAGATCAGGAGGCCGGAACTCACGTAATTGGCCAGGGCCGTGGTGGCCACGACGCCGGCAAGCCCCGTGCCGAGCCAGACCGCGGCAAGATCGGCCGCCACATTGAAGAGGCTGGCCGCGAGCAGTGCCAAAAGGGGCGTGCGGACATTGCCGTGGGCGCGGTAGATGGACGATACGAAATCATAGAGCGTCATGCCCGGCATGCCCAGCAGGAACACCCGCAGATACAGCTCGGCGCTGTCCATGATTTCCGGCGGTACCCCGAGCCATTGCAGCACGGGGACGGCCATGACTTCGCCCAGGACCAGGATGGACAGCCCCGTCAGGATGCCCAGCAGGAACGACGTATGGATGGCGTCCATGGACTCCTTGTCCCGGCGTCCGCCCATGAAGCGGGCAATCAGCACATTCGCCCCCAGTGACAGGCCGAGGAACAGGTTGACCAGCAGCCCGATGACCGGCGCGTTGCTGCCCATCGCTGCCAGGGCCTCCGTCCCCACGTAACGGCCCAGGACGAAGATGTCCGCCGTATTGAACATCTGCTGCAGGATGCCGATGAACGCCACGGGGATGGCGAACCGGAACAGCCCGCCCGTCAGCGGCCCGTGCAGCATATCGATTGAAGAACCTCGCATCTGAATCTTCCTTTATATAATACGATGTATTGCCTTTCTGTTTCCAAACTTCCTTCCCATTATAGCCCCTTTCCGGCACTCCGGCCATACCTGTTCCCTATCCTGCGGGATGCCCTGCCCCGTTTGACAGTTACGTCGGAAAAAATCAGCGATTTACTTATTTTTATTGAGTTAATTATCAAATCCATGATATACTGCGGGAGTTCGGAAAAACCTGTTACGATTCCGTTGTCTATCTCAATCTGGAAACGGACCGCCGGGCGGCGGCCTGCTTTGACGGAAATACAGACCCGGCCCATCTCCTCCCTTACCTGGAAGCTGTGACGGGCCAACGGGTTCTGCCCCGGCGGACGCTTCTGATCCTGGACGAAGTGCAGTCGACAGAGCGGGCCCTGGCGTCGCTGAAATATTTTGCCGAAGAGGCGCCGGAGCTCCATGTGGCGGCTGCCCGGAAGCCTGCATGAAGAAGCCATCCGCCTGTACCGGGAATACCTGGTTCTGGGCGCCCTGGCGGAAAACTTCGTCGCCCAGCAGTTCGTCAGCCAGGGCCGGCCTGCACTGCCGATCCTGATCCACCATGGTAAAAACTCCCGGCAGTCCGCTTCTTGCGGGCTGCCGGGAGTCGTTCTTCCTCTTGTCCAGTTTTCCGGTTCCGCCGTTGCACCTTCCGCCGCTACAACAGAAAGGCCGCGAGCACAAGGAGGACCACGATGCCGGGAATCATGTTGGCCAGCCGGAGTTTGGTGACGCCGGTCAGGTTCAGGCCGATGGCCATGATCATGATGCCGCCCGTGGCACTCAGTTCCGCAATGACGGCGTCCGTCATGAAGGACTGGAGCCACAGGGCCAGCAGGGTGATGCTGCCCTGGTAGAGCAGGACCGGTACTGCGGACAGGGCGACGCCGGGGCCCATGGTGCTGGCGAGGAGGAGGCTCATGACGGCGTCCAGCGATGCTTTGGCAAACAAAATGGCATGGTCGCCCGTGATGCCGTCGGTGATGCTGCCGATGATGGCCATGGCGCCGATGCAGAACAGCAGACTCGCCGAAACGAAGGCATCGCCCAGGCTGTGCCGGCCGGGTGCCGCTTCCTTCCCCCGGACCAGCTTCCCTTCGACCCATTTGCCGAAACGGTTCAAGTGCCCGTCGATATCCAGCCATTCGCCGAGCAAGGTTCCCAGGGCGATGCTCACGACGACAAGGATGATGTGGACGCTTTTTTGCGCCATGTTGAGGCCGATCACCAACGTGCACAGCCCCATGCCGGCCATAAGTGTCTCTTTCCACTTGTCCGGAAACCCGCGCTGCAGGACCGCGCCCGCCAGGGAACCGGCGACGATGGCGGCGCAGTTCACCAGTGTGCCCAATCCAATCATACGTTATCCCTTATACTACGTTATCCCTTATACATTGAACTTCGGCCGCAGCCAGGGGACGCCGGCGCTTCCGCTGCCGCCCTTGTTCTCCGCTCCCGGCCGGCCCTGCAGCAGTTCGCAGAGGCGGTCCAGGTCGTCCGCTGAGTAATAGTCGATCTCGATGGTGCCCACGTTGTCGTTCTTCGGCACGATGCGCACCTTTGTTCCCAAAAAGCCGACCAGGTCGTCTTCGAACTGCTTGTAATGGACGTCCGCCAGTGCGGTCCTGCCCTTTTGGTCCTTCCTCCGGGCTTTTTTGCCCTTGCCGTCCTTTCCGGCTTCCCCTTTTCCGTTGCCTTTGTCCGCCGGCGCTGCCGCTGCTTCGGCGAAGACGGCGTCGGACCGCTCTTCAAGAACCTTCAGGGATGTTCCCTCTTTGACGGCCTTCACGACATCTTCCGCCGTGCGGGCGCTCCAGCCGTGCTGTACGATGGCTTCGGCCAGGGCGGTCTGCTTCTCCTTCGTGTCCAGGGCCAGGACCGGACGGATCTGGCCGGCCGTGACGGTGCCGTCGGACACCATTTTGCGGACCGGCGCCGGCAGGTTGAGCATGCGCAGCAGGTTGGCCACGGCGGTACGGCTGCGGCCGATGCGGTCTGCGACCTGGGCCTGGGTGTAGTTCATGGTCTTCATCAGGTCCTTGATGGCCTGGGCTTCTTCCAGGGGATTCAGGTCCCGGCGCTGGATGTTCTCCACCAGGGCCAGTTCCTGCATCTGCTGTTCCGTGTAGTCCCGCACCAGGACGGGCACGGTCTTCAGTTTCGCCAGCCTGGCGGCGCGCAGGCGCCGTTCGCCGGCCACGAGTTCATAGTTCAGGCCCCGGCGGCGCACGATCAGGGGCTGGATGATGCCGTGTTCCCTGATGGAGGCGGCCAGTTCGGCCAGCTGCTCCTTATCGAAGGCCTTGCGGGGCTGCCAGGGGTTGGGGCGGACGCTGCCGATCTCCACTTCCAGGGCTTCCTTCCGTCCCTGGGCGCCCTGGTTCTCCGGCAGGGCCTTTTCGTACTGCGATTCGCTCGACGAAAGGAGCGATCCCAGGCCGCGGCCCAATGCGTTGTGCTTACTCATCGCCGATTACCTCCTTGGCCAGTTCCGTGTATACCTCGGCGCCGCGGGACTTGGGGTCGTATACGATGATCGGTTCGCCGTGGCTGGGCGCTTCGCTCAGTTTGACATTGCGCGGGATGATGATATTGTACATCTTCGCCGTAAAATATTTCTTGACTTCATTGACCACGTCTTCCGCCAGGTTCGTGCGGGCGTCGAACATGGTCATGAGGACTCCTTCCAGTTTGAGCGCCGGATTGAGGTTGCGCTGCACGAGCTGGATGGTGTTCATGAGCATCGTGACGCCTTCGAGGGCGTAGAATTCGCACTGGATGGGGATCAGGACGGATCCGGCCGACGTGAGGGCGTTGATGGTCAGCAGGCCCAGGGACGGCGGGCAGTCGATGAGGACGTAGTCGTAATCGTACTTGACGCGTTCCAGGGCGTTTTTGAGGCGGGTTTCGCGGCTCATCATGTTGACGAGCTCGATTTCCGCGCCGGCCAGGGAAATGGTCGCCGGCAGGAGCCACAGGTCCGGGTACGCCGTTTCCAGGATCGCGTCTTTGGCCGGCACATCGCGCACCAGCACGTCGTAGATGCTCTTCTTCACATCGCGCTTGTCTATGCCGAGACCGCTCGTGGCGTTACCCTGGGGATCCGAATCGATGAGCAGCACCTTCCGGTCCGCTGCCGCCAGGCATGCCGCCAGATTCACGGCCGTCGTCGTTTTGCCGACGCCGCCCTTCTGATTGGCCAATGCAATTACTTTTACCACAACGTTCCCTCCTCGTTCCGGGATATCCCCAAGTTATCCACATTATACACAGAGTTATCCACCGTTTTGCCCCTTTTTCCACCGGTTCCGCCCCGGTTATCCACAGGTTGTCCACCGGCAGTGCCTGTCCGCGGGCACGGGGCGGGGCAATCAGCTGAACTGGCGGACCATGGTGGGCCGGTCCTTCTTTTTCGCGTTCTTGATACGCAGGGTCACGACGACATCGTCGCCGTCCATGCTCTGGTCCATGGACGCGGGGATGCCCGACGCCCGGACCGTGTCCATGACCTGTTTGATGCTGTTCAGGTAGATGCGCACGTCATTGACGATGACGATGCGGGGTTTGCGTTTCTTTTGCTTGCCCGCCTCCTTGAGCATCTTTTCCACCAGGGCCTCGGTCTGCCGTACGGTCAGCCCGTCCCGGACGGCCTTGTCCACCACCGCTTCCCGGTCCTCGTCCCGGTCCAGCTTGAGCAGGACACGGGCATGGCGTTCCGTCAGCCCGCTGCCGTGGATCTTTTGACGCAGCGCCGGCGCCAGTTTCAGCAGGCGCAGCTTGTTCGCGATGGTCGACTGCTTTTTGCCGACCTTGACGGCCATGGTCTCCTGCGTCATGTGGAACGTGTCGAGGAGCTTTTCGTAGCCCTCGGCCTCTTCCAGGAAATGCAGGTCCCGGCGCTGCAGGTTCTCGATCATGGCGATTTCCGCAATCTGCTGGTTCGTGTAGTCGCTCACAATGACCGGCACCGTCTCCAGGCCCGCCAGACCCGACGCACGCAGTCGCCGTTCGCCCGCGATGAGGATATACGTACCGTCCGGGCCGGGTGCCACGAGCAGGGGCTGCAGCACGCCGTACTGGCGGATGGAATCAGCCAGCTCCTGCAAGGCTTCGGCCTCGAACTCCTTGCGCGGCTGATACGGGTTCGGTACCACGGACGTACGAGGCACACGGATGACATGGACGTCGGAGGCCCCGTTCTTCCTGACATCCGTCTGCACCGTGTCGACATTCAATTCTTTAAATCCGTCTTGCACGTTGTCGTCGCCTCCAATAAAAATCTACGTCCTTATTTTACCATAAAACAGTGAAACTTTCAGAGCGGTTTTTTCGACGGCAGGCCCGCTTTGCGGGGGTATGCCGCCGGCGTGTCCTTCACCTTGCGGATGACGACGACGGCCCGCCCGTCGTCCAGCCCGGGCAGATGTACCGGCCGCGCTGCCGCCAGCTTTCCGCCCAGGACGGCCAGGGCGTGCTGCGCCCCGGCGATTTCCTCTTCGTACCTGCTGCCCTTGAGGGCCACGAAATACCCGCCCCGCTTCACGAAGGGCAGACAGTATTCCGCCAGCACGGACAGCTTCGCCACGGCCCGCGACACGGCGATATCGTACCGGCCGCGGTGTTCCGGATCCCGTCCCCCGTCCTCGGCGCGCCCGTGGACCAGGCGGATGCCTTTGACGTGCGTGGCGGCCAGGACATCGTCCAGGAAACGGAGGCGTTTTTCGAGGGAATCGAGGAGCGTCACCTTCAGCCCCGGCGCATAGAGCTTCAGGGGCAGGCCGGGGAAGCCGGCCCCCGTGCCCACGTCGATGAGCGCCGTGCCGGGCTGCATGAGCTGCGGGTCGTACGCCAGCAGGCTGTCGATGAAATGCTTCACCGCCACGTCTTCCGGACTCGTGAGGGCCGTCAGGTTGAGGCGGGCGTTCGTTTCAATGAGTTTTTCGTAGTAGATGCCGAACTGGTCCAGCTGCTCCTGCGTCAGCGCCAGGCCGGCCTCCTTCCCCTTGCCGGCCAGTACGGCCAGGCAGCGGGGCACGTCGATGACGGGGGCGGCAGCGGCCGCCGTCCCCTTCGTTGTCTTCCTCTCGCTCATAGCTGCTCCTTCCGCTTCATCCCCTGGCTCCGGCTTCCTGGCGGCGCCGCATCTCCAGGGCGATCTGGAGGACGCCCACGTCGGCCGGGGACACGCCGGAAATGCGCGAAGCCTGGCCCAGCGAATCAGGGCGCACCTTCTGCAGTTTTTCCCGTGCCTCGCCGGACAGCTCCTTCAGGGACGCGTAGTCCATGTCGGCCGGGATGCGCCTGGACTCCAGATGGAGGGCCTTCTCCACGGCCTGCTGCTGCTTTTTGATGTAGCCCTCGTACTTGCACTGGATTTCAGCCTGTTCCTGCACCACGGGGGAGACAGCGGGCAGGCCGAAGCAGTCCTTCAGCTTCGCATAGGTCAGGCCGCTGCGCTTCAAGAGCGTCGCCACCGTGACGCCCGTCTTGAGGGGTACCGTGCCGAGCCGGCGCAGCTTGCCGTTGGTCTCCTCCGTCGGGTTGACGAAGGTCGTTTCCAGGTACTGCATGGTCCGCTCGAGGGCGGACCGTTTCTCCGTGAACCGGTCCCACCGCGCGTCCGTGACGAGGCCCACGTCCCGCCCCTTTTGCGTAAGGCGCAGGTCCGCGTTGTCCTGCCGCAGCAGGAGGCGGTATTCGGCGCGGCTCGTCATCATGCGGTACGGCTCGTTCGTCCCCTTGGTCACCAGGTCGTCGATCAGCACCCCGATGTAGGCCTCGTTCCGGCCCAATACCAGCGGCGGCCGGCCCTGGATCTTGCGGACGGCGTTGATGCCTGCCATCAGGCCCTGGGCAGCGGCTTCCTCATAGCCGCTCGTGCCGTTGGACTGGCCGGCGGAAAAGAGGCCCGAAATACGCTTGTGCTCCAGGGACGACTTCAGCTGCAGCGGGTCCAGGCAGTCGTAATCGATGGCGTAGCCCGGGCGCATCATGCGCACGTGCTCCAGGCCGGGGATGGTCTGCATGAAGGCCAGCTGCACATCGGCCGGCAAAGCCGACGACATGCCCTGCACGTACATCTCGTTCGTCTCCAGCCCTTCCGGTTCAATGAAGAGCTGGTGCCGGTCCTTGTCCTTGAAGCGGATCAGTTTCGACTCGATGGACGGGCAGTACCGCGGCCCCACGCCTTCGACGAGGCCGTTGAACATGCCCGACCGCGCCAGGTTGTCCAGGATGATCCGGTGCGTCGCCGGGTTCGTATACGTCAGCCAGCACGGCACCTGGTCGCGGTGCGTGATGTCGCTGATGTACGAAAAGTTCCGCACCACGTCGTCGCCGTACTGGACCTGCATTTTGGCAAAATCCAGGCTGCGGCGGTCGACGCGGGCCGGCGTGCCCGTCTTGAAGCGGCGCAGCTCAATGCCCGCCTCCAGCAGGGACGACGACAGCTTTTCGGCGCTGCGCATGCCGTTGGGCCCCGACGAATAGTTCACGCTGCCGAAGACGATCTTCCCGCGCAGGTACGTGCCCGTCGCCAGAATGACGCATTTGGCCTCGAACAGTTCGCCCGTCTCGGCCTCCACGCCCACGACCTGGCCGGCCTCCACGAGCAGCTTGTCGATCATGAGCTGTTTCACGTCGAGGTTTTCCTGGTTTTCGGCCACCTGCTTCATATAGACATGGTAGTACGGCTTGTCGGACTGGGCCCGCAGCGAATGGACGGCGTAGCCCTTGCCTGTGTTGAGCATGCGCATCTGGATGGCCGTCGCATCGGCGCTGAGGCCCATCTGGCCGCCCAGGGCGTCGATCTCGCCGACCAGCTGGCCCTTGGCGCTGCCGCCGACGGACGGATTGCAGGGCATAAAGGCGATATTGTCCAGGGACAACGTCGCCAGGAGCGTCCGGCAGCCCATGCGGGCAGCCGCCAGACCGGCCTCCATGCCGGCATGGCCCGCCCCGATCACAATGACATCGTAAGATCCGGCGATCATTTATGCATTACCTCGGTTTTTTACAAATTCACTTGCCCACGCAGAAGCGGGCGAAAATTTCGTTGATGATTTCATCGCGCACCGTCTCCCCCGTGATTTCGCCCATCAAAGAAAGGGCCGCATCCACGTCGATGGTGAGGCAGTCGTAGGGCAGGTGCTCCCGCGCCCCCGCTGCCGCGTCCGCCAGGTTTTCCCGGGCCCGGCGCAGCAGATCGGTCTGGCGCTCATTCTGCAGATACACGCCGTCGCCCACATACCCTTCGGAGCCGTAGACGAACTCCTGGAGCCACTTTTCCAGTTCCTCCGCCCCGGCCCCCGTCTTGGCCGACACCGCCAGGACATGGTCCCGGCCGAACCGCTGCTCCAGGCGCTGCCGCAGGGCCGGGTCCACGCCCAGGTCCGCCTTGTTCAGCGCCACCAGGCAGTCCTTTCCTTCCGCCGCCGCCAGGATCGCCTCGTCGTCCGCCGTGAGCGCACCGTGCGCATCCACCACCACCAGGACCAACTCCGCCTTTTCCAGGAGGGCGCGGCTGCGCGCCACGCCCATCTGCTCCACGTAATCCTCCGTGTCGCGGATGCCTGCCGTATCGGCCAGCAGGATCGGCACCCCTCCGATGACGAGCTGTTCCTCAATGACATCGCGCGTCGTTCCCGCATACTCCGACACCAGCGCCCGGTCCTCCCGGAGCAGCGTGTTCAACAGGCTCGACTTGCCCACATTGGGCCGGCCGACAATCGCCGTGCGCAGGCCCTCCTTCAAAATCAGGCCCGTGTGCGCCCCCTGCAGCAGCCGGTCCGTCTCCGCCAGCGCCTTCCCAATCGCGCCGGCCACCTCCGGATACGTCACCTCCTCGATATCCTCTTCCGGATAATCGATGACCGCCTCCAGGTGGACAATCACATCCTTCAACGCCTTGCGGACCGCCTTCAGCTTGCGCGACAGCACCCCCTCCTGTTGTTGCACCGCGCTCTTCAGCGCCGCCGCGCTCTTTGCGTTGATGATGTCCATGACCGCCTCGGCCTGCACCAGGTCGATACGGCCGTTCAAAAAGGCCCGCCGCGTGTATTCGCCCGGCTCTGCGGCCCGCGCCCCGTAGCGCCACGTCAGCGCAAGGATGCGCCGCAGGCTCTGCGGCCCCCCGTGGCACTGGAACTCCACCACGTCCTCCGCCGTATACGAATGAGGGGCCTTCATGTAGACGCACAACACCTCGTCCACCACCGAACCGTCCTCATCCCGCACCGTGCCGTAGGCCATCGTGCGGACCGGATACGCCCCGAGCCCTTTCCCGCCGGCGGACCGGAACATCTGCTCCGCAATCGCCAGCGACCGCGGCCCTGACAGGCGCACAATGCCTACGGCGCCCAGTCCCAGCGGCGTCGTCACCGCACTGATCGTATCTTCCTGGTACATGATCTACCTCGCAATAACAACAAAGACCCGGGCAGTTGGCTACACCGGGTCTGCGTGACTTACTTTTTCAATTCGATGACGACTTTGCGGAAAGGCTCGCTGCCCTCGCTCAGCGTCGTAACCTTCGGATCGTTCTGTAACGCCGTGTGGATGATCTTCCGTTCATGGGGATTCATCGGTTCGAGGACCACCCGTTCCCCCGTCCGTTTGCACTTGTCCGCCAGGCGTCTGGCAAGGCGGGTCAGCGTTTCCGCGCGGCGCTCCCGGTAATTCTCGACGTCGATCACGATGTGCATGCGCGTCGCCGCATCCTTGTTCGCCACCAGGTTCGTCAAATACTGGAACGCGTCCAGCGTCTGCCCGTGCTTTCCAATCAGGACGCCCATATCGGCCCCGTGCAGTTTCAGGACGACGCAGCCGTCCTTCTTGTTGATGAACTTCTCCATGACGACCTGCATATCCATCGCCTTGAAGACCTTCTGCAGGAACTCCTTCGCCGCCTCGATCACCGCCTCGTCCACCACGAACTCCCGGTTCGGGCCGTCCTCCGCCGGTGCCTTGGGCCGCTCCGCCGGCGCCTCCGCGCCCAGCTCCGCATCCATCTTTTCCTTTACCCTGGCCTCAAAAGCCGCCTGCGTCTCATCCACAGCAGGCAGGCCCTCCGGCTCCTGCACGGCTTCCGCCGCAGCCGTCACCGCAGCTTCCGCCGCCGGTTCCGCCTGTGCCGTTTCAGCCGCTGCATCCTTCGGCGTCACGCGCACCCGCGCGTCCCGCTTTCCCAGGCCGAAAATACCCTTTTTCGGTTTTTCCAGCACTTCCACGTCCACCTGGTCTTCCGCCAGGTTCAATTCAGCAAGCGCGGCAGCGGTGGCTTCTTCCACCGTTTTGCCGGTTTTTTCAATACCCATATAAAACACCTCTTAAAAGGCAGGCCGCGGGCGGCGTACCGTCCCGCAGCTACGGAAATCTCAATGGTTGGCTTTCGCGATACGGTCCATGTAGGCCTGCTGCAGGATCTGCATGAGGTTCATGACGATCCAGTAAATGACCAGGCCCGCGGGGAAGCTGATACTCATGTAGCCGATGAACAACGGCATGAAATAGAGCATCATCTGGCCCTGCATCATGCCCATGATGCCGCCCTGGTCCTTTTCGCCGGGCTGCTTTTTCGGCATGGTCTGCTTCGTCACGATGAACGTCGACAGCGCCGACAAGACCGCCAGCACATAAATCGGGTCCGGATTCGCGATATTCTGCATCCACAGGAAATTGGCCGGTCCTTCATAATGGAAATCCCGCACCCCGTAGTAGATGCCGAACAGGATCGGCATCTGGATCAGCAGCGGCAGGCAGCCTGCCAGGGGATTCACATGATTCTCCTGGTACAGCTTCGCCAGCTCCACATTGAGCCGTTCCTTATCATCCTTGTACTTCTCCTGGATGGCCTTCATCTTCGGCTGGATCGCCATCATCGCCTTCGTCGACTCAATCTGCTTCTTCGAAAGCGGGAACAGGATGATCTTGATGATGACCGTCATCAGCACGATGGCCAGGCCGTAGTTGGCCAGCCCGAAATTGCCGAGAAAATGGTAAATCAGCGTAATCAGCTGACCTACAAGATGTCCTAAAAATTCCAAAGTTCGTCTCCTTCACTTGACGGGATCATACCCTCCGTCATGCCACGGATGGCAGCGGCAGATCCGTTTGACCGCCATCCATCCGCCCTGCAGCGCCCCGTACTTGCGGACCGCGTCAATGGCGTACTGCGAACACGTCGGATAATACCGGCATGTCGGCGGAAACAACGGAGAAATGAATAACTGGTAGAAGCGTACCATGGCAATCAGGAGGAAACGGACCGCTTTTCCCACAAAAGCCAGCCCTCTCATGATTGCACCTGCTGCAAAAGACCTGCTCTTTTCGCAAGACGCAGAAACACCCGCTCAAACGTTTTGCAATCCGCTTGCGCCAGGCGCTTGCGCGCCACCCAGATCACCCGGAAGTGTGGCTTCAACTCCCCTTTGTGCAGCCGAAAGACTTCGCGCATCAACCGCTTCACATGATTGCGAATAACGGCATTGCCCACCTTCTTACCCACAGCGAAACCTATTTTGACCTTTTCATTTTCGCCGGGCAACACATAGAAGACAGCCAATCCGTCCACCACAGAATGTCCTTTTTCATACACAGTCTGAAATTCTTTCTTCGCCTTGATTTTCTGGGATTTTGGAAAACCGAATTCCTTCATGGCTTCTTTACTCCTGTCCACATGGAAAAAATAGGCCGTTTGCGCGGCCTATTGATTTTCATGCATTATGCAGACAATTTCTTTCTACCCTTCAGGCGTCTTCTCTTCAGAACCGTACGGCCTGCCAGAGTAGCCATTCTGCGACGGAAGCCGTGCGTTCTTTTTCTTCTCAGATTGTTAGGCTGGAATGTGCGTTTCACGTTGATTACCTCCTTCATTCCAAATCTTATCAATCTATATGGAAATCAATTGATAGCTGCAAAGATTATACTAGAAAGCGGGGGCTGTGTCAAGGAAAATGCTGCCTGCCATAGGGCATGGCATCTTGGTTGTCAAGACATATGTTACACACCAGAATTTGAGAAATACTCTGTTAC
>OJNP01000396.1_pt1 | contig 32983 bp, 40 predicted proteins | sample 1597921 | NCBI WGS metagenome assembly OJNP01 (sample SAMN01915213, study PRJEB22387) | human gut metagenome | isolation source: stool | host: Homo sapiens | place: USA | reverse complement strand
TTCACTCAGCCGGAGCCTGCAAATAAATTTGCGCATAAATCTTGACGGGACCTAATTTTGACGTGGCGAACGATTGACAAGGTATTTCCTTCAGTATGCCTTGCAGAAGCAGGAAAGAGGTGTGCGCCGTGAAAAAAAGCTTGACAGGGTATTTCCCGGCGCAATACACTGACGGCAGGCAGGCAGGCAGGCAGGCAGGGTAAAACTCTGTCCGTTTTTGCTGCACAACATTACCTTTATAAGACAAATAGAAAGACGCTCCTATGACACGGGATAACCTGTGCCATAGAGCGTCTTTTTGTCATTCACGGAAAGTCAGCAGCTTCGCTGGTTCTACATTCAGAACAGCAGCGATATTGAAGAGTAAATCAAGTGATATGGGGCGGCAGAGGTTAGGTGCCTCGATTGCTCCGATATGCTGGCGGCTGATACCGACACGCTCTGCAAGCTGCTCTTGGGTCAAACCAGCGTGCTTGCGGTAATATGCGATATTGTACCCGATTTCAATAGATTTCTGCGTGTTATCGAATTCGGGATAGCGGTTCTCTGCCACGGGCCTCACCTCTATTAACATTTTATCCCACACAGCAGAAAACTAAAATTAGATGGCAGAGAACGATTGATATTTAGTATCTAACAATACATAATTGAGCAAGAAAGATTGTTGAATTGCTGACGACTGCAAACAATATAAATTGGAATGGAGGGCTACTACATGAAAAGAAAAATCTTATCTCTTTTGCTGTCATTCACACTATGCCTGACGCTGCTGCCAATGGCAGCGTTTGCAGAGGAACCCGACAAAATCTCAATCACAACAGTAGATGAACTTTTGCAATTTGCAAAAGCTGTGGACAATGGCGAATATGATGATAAAACAGATGCGGTTGTATCTCTTGATGCGGATTTGGATTTAACAGGTGTTGCGTGGAAACCGATTGGCAGCGTCTTTGACGGCGACGGAAATCTGCTGCACTACTTCAGCGGCAAATTTTACGGAAACGGACATACGATTTCCAATTTAGATTTTTCCGAAAACTATGGAATGGCAGAGTATCCGGTTTTCGGATTTTTCAGCGTGGCTTACGGCGCTGAAATTTCCGGTTTGACAATTCAAGGCAAGCTGGATGTGTCCAATTCAGGGTATGTCTTTTTTGGAACAGTTGCGGGCGTTGCAGAAAACAGCAAAATTTCTGACTGCGTTTCGGATGTATCGTTCACGGATACGGACAAATATATCAACGGCCCTGCGGCTTTGTGCGGATATGCGATAAATAGCACGATTGAACACTGCCAAAACAAGGGGAATTTTTCAGTAACGACGGATACTACCTCTTTGCAGATGGGCGGTATCGTAGGTGTTGCTGACAACAGTACCGTACAGTATTGCGCCAATACAGGCGATATGACCTCTTGGACACCCCATACCGGCGGAATTGTTGGGCAGTTGTATCAAGGCTCAAAGATTATCAATTGTTATTCCACCGGGAAATTGGTTCCTCTTGGCCATGGCACTACGAATTTCGGCGGCATTGCAGGCACAGTTGGTGCAGGTACAGAAATCAGACATTACTATTTCGCTGGTGAAATGGATTTATCTCAATATACTGCCACTACACCTTATAAGCGTTTAGGCGGTATTGCAGGCGGCGTTTCTTCTGGTACCCCTGTTTTTGAAAACAATTATTTTCTGGAAACTGAAAATGTCCCGGCTTGCTTTAAGTATCAGGATGCTGGAACAGAAAAGGCCCTTGACTTTATGAAAACGGAAGACTTCTTTAATGAAATCACTGCTGCTGGTGGCAATTATCGATTTAATTCTAATGGAACGCCCCTTTTGCCTGCACCGAAATATGCGGTTTCTTTTGTTGTAACACCTGTCGAGTTGACGAATGTAGTCATTAAGGTGAACGGTCAGGCAGTAGCAAACCCTGCCGATTTGGAAGCGGGTACTTATGCGGTCGAGGTCAGCGCCGATAATTGTGAGGTTTTCCGTTCCGATATTACAATTACAGCTGATACAGCAACTCATACGCAGACCATTGCAATGACTTATTTACCTGCCGACTACACTAAGGTTGACGCAGCCATTGCCAAGGCAAATGCACTGAACAAAGACAACTACAAGAATTTCTCTGCTGTGGAAGACGCTGTCAACGCTGTCGTCCGTGGCAAGAACATTACCGAGCAAGACGAAGTAGACGCTATGGCGCAGGCCATTGAGAAAGCGATCAACGATCTGGTTCGGAGAAGCTCCGGCGGCAGCAGTTCTCCCAGCTATTCCGTGACCATCCCTAACAAAACGGAGAACGGCACCGTGACTGTCAACCCCAAGAGTGCGTCCAAGGGCAGCACTGTGACCATCACTGCTAAGCCTGACAGCGGCTATCAGTTGGATGACCTTACCGTGACCGACAAGAATGGTAAGGAACTGAAACTGACCGATAAGGGCAACGGCAAATATACCTTTACCATGCCCGCCAGCAAGGTCGAGGTTAATGCTACCTTTGTCAAGGAAGTTGAGATAAGCCCGTTCAGCGATGTGTCCACCAGCGCCTATTACTATGAGGCTGTGAAGTGGGCACAGGAAAAGGGCATCACCGGCGGTATTGGCAACGGCCTCTTTGGACCGAACCAGCCCTGCACCCGCGCACAGATCGTCACCTTCCTGTGGCGTGCTGCCGGTTCTTCCGAACCCAAGAGCATGAGCAGCTTCTCTGATGTTTCTGCGGACAGCTATTATGCTAAGGCAGTTGCGTGGGCGGTGGAGAACGGTATCACCACAGGAACGGGCGATGGCAAATTCAGTCCTGATGCCACCTGCACCCGTGAGCAGGCGGTCGCATTCCTCTATCGAGCCTCCGGCAGCCCCGCAGTCAGTGGCGGCAGCGCGTTCAGTGATGTGGCAGCGAATGCCTATTATGCTGATGCAGTCGCATGGGCGGAGAAGAACGGCGTGACCGGCGGTATCGGCGGCGGCCTGTTCGGCTCCGGGAATACCTGCACCAGAGCGCAGATTGTCACATTCCTGTACCGTGCCTATCAGGGTAAGTAAGGCGAATCGACAATCCAATATAAAGCTCCCGCTGAGAATCATCCTCGGCGGGAGCTTTTTACTCTGCACGGCAGGGAATTGGCGTGGAACATTGCTGCAATGCGAATACTTGACGTATATACTGAAAGCTATTATGCTTTTACTATCAAAAGCTGCGTGAAAGTCTGTTGCTTCGGATCGTGGGGCGGCAAAGCGGATACGGGAACAGCTTTTGATACGGAACGACCTGCTCTCCAGCGTTATGACGGGACATAAGTGCATCCGAGAATGGTAGATTGGTCGTGCGTATAGGACGGAATTGTCATCCTGCGTATTTTCGTTGAGATGACCTTATTAGGAGGAAGTAGGCTGGCAGGCATGCGGGGGAGGCGAACCCCTGCCTATGTGCCGGGTAAACTGAAACCGGAATTTTCCCGAACCGGCACGGCGACGCCCGCGCCGAAGGTGGTGTAATTGCTCTGGATGAACGAGACCATGTTGCCCTCGCGGTCGGCGGTGCAGAGATAGATGGTGCCGCCGCAGTGCGGGTCGCTCGCCCTCGGCTCCAGCGCGCGGTCGGTGATGAGCGCGCGGCGGGCGGCGAGATAGGCGGGATCCAGCAGCTCGCTGACCTTAGTTTTCATATAGCGCGGGTCGGCGACGTAGGTCCTCGTGTCGGCAAAGGCCAGCTTGATGGCCTCCATCACCTTGTGATAGTGCTCGGCGCTCTCGCGCTTTTCCGGCATGGTCATGCCGTTCAGGATGCCGAGCGCCATGAGCACCGTAATGCCGTGGCCGTTTGGCGGGATCTCACAGACCGTATAGCCGCGGTAGTCCTGCGTGATGGGCTCGACCCATTCGGGGTGGTAATTGCGGAAGTCGTCCTCGCAGAAGTACCCGCCGGTCGCGCGGGAGAACGCGACGATCCGCTCCATCAGCGCGCCGCGGTAATAGCTCTCGCAGTCCGTCGCGGCGAGAGAGCGCAGCGTCGCGGCATAGTCCGGAAAGTGGAACAGCTCGCCCGCACGGTAGGGCGTACCGTCCGGCTTTATAAAGCTCTTCCACCAGTATTCATGCGGTACGGCGTTCTCCGCCATCGCCTTGGCAATGCGGCGGCTGTCGCGCTCCCACTGCCGCGCGACGTTCACTGGCACGGGATAGCGCTCCTCGGCATAGGAAATGGCTGGCGCGAACAGCTCAGCGAGCGACTTCGTGCCGAAGCGGCGGTTCAGCTCCGCCCAGCCCGCGGGTGCGCCGGGCACCATCGTCGGCAGCCATCCGGCCTTCGGCATCTCTGTATAGCCCATCGCGCGAACCTTCTCTGCGCTCAGCGCCATCGGCGCGACACCGCTGGCGTTGAGGCCGTAGAGCCGTTTGTCCCGCTCGATCCAAACGAGTGCAAAGCAGTTCGAGCCAAGGCCGTTGCCGGTCGGCTCGAGCAACGGCATGGCCGCGGCCATCGCCACGGCGGCGTCCACGGCGCTGCCGCCGGATTTCATCACGTCCAGTCCGATCTGCGCGCCGAGCGGCACAGACGTGCAGGCGACGGCATTTTGGGCGTAGACGACATTGCGCCGTGAGGCATAGCGGTAGGTCAGCGGATCAAAGGCAGGCATGGGAAGCGTTCTCCTTTTCTCTTTTATATCAGGTCCAGTATAGCACACCGACACGGGAAGAGCATGGCGGCGGTTAGGCTCCCGCGCGGACGGTTATAATATTTTTCGCATCATTACCCGGTTTTTAGGCACTATTGAAAAAATGAATCATTTAATTTTTTTGCGATTTCTTGATTTCTTCGGCATTGTGCGCTATATTTTAGTTTCATTACGAAATTTTACTCACATAAACACAGAAAGGCGGATTTTATGGAGCTTCAAATTCAGGATCTGGTATCCTCCATCAAAAAGGACGGCATCGAGAGCGCGAACCGCGAGGCCGCGCAGATCCTTGCCGAAGCCAAGGCGCAGGCGGAAAAGATCGTCGCCGATGCGAGGAGCGAGGCGGACAAGCTGCGTGCGGACGCGCAGGCGGAGATCGGCGTGTTCAAGGCCAGCGCTCAGCTCAGCGCAGAGCAGGCGAAGCGCGACGCGGTGCTTGCCTTCCGGCAGGAGATCGGTGCGGAGCTGACGAAGCTGCTCGCGCAGGATACGCATAAGGCGCTCGACGACAAGGCGCTCGCCGCGCTCATCACCGCCGCGTTGCAGGGCGAGGACGCCTCCGCCTACGCCGCAGAGGTCGCCTCCGTCACGGACGCGCTCAAAAGCGAGCTCGCCGGCGAGCTCAAGGCGGGGCTGGAGCTGCGGCTCTCCAAAAAGGTCCGCACGGGCTTCCGCCTGTGCGCCAAGGACGGCTCGGGCTACATCGACTGCTCCGACGAGGAGCTGGCGGAGCAGCTTGCCCCCTTCTTCCGCGAGCTGCGCATTTAAGGAGGGACGCTCTTGGCTTCCTATTACTACTTGATCTCGAGCCTGCCGATGCTCCGCGCGGGCGACGCCCCGCCGCTGGATTACGCTGCGTTTCTCGACCAATGCCAGGGCGCGGTGAGCGACAGGGTCTACCGCTCGCTCGAGGAGCTGACGGTGCGCTCGGAGGACGGCGGCTTCGTGAGCCGGTGGGCGGCCTTCTACCGCGTGCTGCAGGGTGAGCTGACCTATCAGCGGCGCGTGAAGCGCGGCGAGAGCTGTGCCGCGCCGAACGAGCGCGACGCCGCCGTGACGCAGACCGTCACCGCGGCAGTGAACGCAAAGGACCCGCTCGAGGGCGAGCGGCTGCTGCTCGCGCTGGAATTTGACAGGCTAGACGAGCTGGTGGGCCTGCACAGCTTCGACGACTGCGCGCTCTACGGCTACGCGCTGAAGCTGCAGCTGCTCGAACGGCAGCGCGTCTTCCGCCATGACGAGGGCAAGGCCGCCTTCGACACCCTGCTCGGACAGGTCCGCCAGCAGATATTCAGCCTATAAGAAAACGGGAGAAACGAAATGGAGAAAGTGACAGGCTATGTGACCGGAGTCAACGGCAACCTCGTTTCGGCAAGGTTCTCGGGCTCCGTTCGGAAAAACGAAGTCGGCTTCGTCAAGATCGGCAATGACCGCCTCAAGGGCGAGGTCATCCGCATCAGCGGCGACGCCGTGAGTATGCAGATCTATGAAATGACCAACGGCATTCAGGTCGGCGACGAGGTCGAGCTGACCGGCGAGCTGCTGAGCGTCGAGCTCGGCCCCGGTCTTCTGACGCAGGTATACGACGGCTTGCAGAACCCTCTGCCGAAGCTTGCCGAGCAATGCGGCTTCTTCCTCGAGCGCGGCGTATACCTTGACCCCATCCCCGATAAAGAATGGGAGTTCACCCCCTGCGTCAAGCCCGGCGACGCCGTGCTCGCGGGCGACGCGGTCGGCAGCGTGCCGGAGGGGCAGTTCACGCACCTCATCATGGCGCCCTTCGACCTCAAGGACGAGGGCTGGCGCGTAAAGAGCGTGAAGGAAAAGGGCGTCTATCACGTCCGCTCCACCGTTGCGGTGCTGGAAAACGGCGCGGGCGAGGAGAAGGCGCTGAGCATGGTCTTTTCCTGGCCGGTCAAGCAGCCCATCCGCTGCTATGAGGAGCGTCTGCGTCCCGACGAGACGCTGGTGACCAAGATCCGCTGCATCGACACCTTCCTGCCGGTCGCCAAGGGCGGCACCTTCTGCGTGCCCGGTCCCTTCGGTGCGGGCAAGACCGTGCTGCAGCACATGGAGGCGAAGAACGCTGACGTCGACATCGTCATCGTCGCCGCCTGCGGCGAGCGCGCCGGCGAGGTCGTAGAGGTCCTCAAGGAATTTCCCGAGTTGACCGACCCGCGCACGGGCCGCTCGCTGATGGAGCGTACCATCATCATCTGCAACACCTCGTCCATGCCGGTCGCGGCGCGTGAAGCGTCCGTGTACACGGCAGTGACGATGGCCGAATATTACCGCCAGATGGGACTCAACGTCCTGCTGCTGGCGGACTCCACGAGCCGCTGGGCGCAGGCCATGCGCGAGATGAGCGGCCGACTGGAGGAGATCCCCGGCGAGGAAGCCTTCCCTGCCTACCTCGAATCCGTCATCGCCGCGTTCTATGAGCGTGCGGGCAAGGTCCGGCTGAGAAACGGCAAAATCGCCTCCGTCACCATCGGCGGCACGGTCTCCCCCGCGGGCGGCAACTTTGAAGAGCCGGTCACGCAGGCGACGCTCAAGGTCGTCGGCGCGTTCCACGGTCTCTCCCGCGAGCGCTCCGACGCGCGCAAGTATCCCTCCATCCACCCCATCGACTCGTGGTCAAAGTATCAGGGCGTGGTGGACATGGCGCGCGTGGAGAAGGCCCGCGGCATCCTCCGCCGCAGCAGCGAGATCAATCAGATGATGAAGGTCATCGGCGAAGAGGGCACCTCGGCCGAGGACTACATCCTCTACCAGAAGGGCGAGCTGCTCGACGCCGTGTACCTGCAGCAGAACTCCTTCGATCCCATCGACGCGGCCTGCGAGCCGGAGCGTCAGGCGCATGAGTTCAACGTGCTCTACGATGTGCTCACGCGCGATTACGCGCTCAGCGACAAAAAGGAGATCCGCGCCTTCTTCAATCAGGTGCGTCAGGAATTCCTCGACTGGCACGGCACGGTCTACGGCACGCCGGAATTTGCGGCGCAGGAAACGAAGCTCACGGACCTCTACCGGAGCAAGGTAACGGGTTAAGGAGGGTTTCAGAATGCAGAAGGTTTATACCAAGATCGAATCCATCGTCGGCAACGTCGTGACCGTGCGCGCCTCGGGCGTGCGCAGCGGCGACCTTGCCCTCGTCGGCGAGAGCTACGCGAGCGTCATCAAGCTCAGCGGCGACCTCGTCTCCCTGCAGGTCTTTGCCGGCACGCAGGGCGTCAGCACGACCGACACCGTGCGCTTCCTCGGGCGGCCCATGATGGTCTCGTTTTCCGACGACCTGCTCGGCCGCGTGTTCGACGGCGCGGGCGTGCCGCGTGACAACGGCCCCGCGCTGACCGAGAATATGATCCCCATCGGCGGGCCCTCCGTCAACCCCGCCAAGCGCATCGTGCCCAAGCGCATGATCCGCACCGGCATCCCGATGATCGACGTGTTCAACACCCTCGTCGAGAGCCAGAAGCTGCCCATCTTCTCCGTCTCCGGCGAGCCCTACAACCAGCTGCTCGCCCGCATCGCCATGCAGGCGGAGGTCGACGTCATCGTCCTCGGCGGCATGGGTCTGAAATACGACGACTACCTCTTCTTCCGCGACACGCTCGAAAAGAGCGGTGCGATGGGCCGCACGGTCATGTTCGTCCACACGGCGTCTGATCCGACGGTGGAATGTACGCTCGTGCCCGACCTGTCGCTCGCCGTGGCGGAGCAGTTCGCCCTTGCCGGCAAGCGCGTGCTTGTGCTGCTGACCGACATGACCAACTTCGCCGACGCGCAGAAGGAAATGGCCATCACGATGGAGCAGGTGCCGTCCAACCGCGGCTACCCCGGCGACCTATACAGCTGCCTTGCCTCGCGCTATGAAAAGGCGGTCGACTTTGAGGGTGCGGGCTCCATCACCATCCTCGGCGTCACCACGATGCCCGGCGACGACGTCACCCACCCCGTGCCGGACAACACAGGCTATATCACCGAGGGCCAGTATTACCTCAAAAACGGCCACATCGAGCCGTTTGGCTCGCTCTCGCGTCTCAAGCAGAACGTCAACGGCACGACGCGCAGCGACCACCGCGCCCTGATGGACGGCATGATCCGTCTCTACAGCGCCTACAAGGAAAGCCTTGAGAAGAAGTCCATGGGCTTCATGATGTCCGAATGGGACGAGAAGCTGCTCAAGTACGGCCACCTCTTTGAAACGAAGCTGATGGACCTGAGCGTGAACATCCCTCTGGAGGAGGCGCTGGACCTTGGCTGGGGGATCCTCGCCGAGTGCTTCGAGCCGAACGAAACGGGTCTGAAGACCAGTCTCCTGCAGGAAAGATGGCCGAAAAAGGACGCCTTGAACTGAGGGAGCGCGTATGGCTGTCAAACTAACAAAAAATGAACTGAAGGTCCAGAAGGACCGGCTCAAGCAGTTTCAACGCTACCTGCCGACGCTGCAGCTGAAAAAGCAGCAGCTCCAATCGGTCGTGATGCAGGTGACGGCGCAGCTTGAGAAGGTCGAAGCCGAGCGGCTGAAGATCGTCGACGGTCTGGACGGCTGGATCGCGGTGTTCGCCGAAAACGGCAGCTTCCCCGAGGGGATGCGGCTCGATTCGCTCATCCGTCCGAAGGACGTCGTCTGCCGCGACCACAACATCGCCGGCGTGATCGTGCCGGTCTTTGAGGAGCTGACCTTCGAGGAGATCTCCTACGACGTCGCAGACTATCCGCTCTGGGTGGACACCGCCGTGGTCACGCTGCGCGAGATCGCGCGGCTGGACGCGCTGGTCAAGACGCTGCGCACGCAGGTCGAGCTGCTCGAGCGGGAGCTGCGCTCCACCGCGCAGCGCGTGAACCTGTTTGAAAAGGTCAAGATCCCCGAGGCGAGGGAAAACATCCGCGTCATCGGCATTTACCTCGGCGACCAGCAGACCTCCGCGGTCGTGCGCGGCAAGATCGCCAAGAAAAAGCTACAGGAGGCGGCGCGATGATTGAGAAAATGAAGGTCGTTCACATCGTCGCCGCGCAAACGCAGAAAACGGAGCTGCTCGACGCGCTGCGTGCGCTCGGCATCGTCCATTTCGCGGATAAGGTGGACGCCGACCAAGGCTATTTGGAGCGCTTCGCCGCCCTCTCGCGGCTCATCACCGTGCTCGAGGAGCAGGGGATGAGCGAGGTCGAAGCGGAAACGCTCGACGACGATCAATTTAAAGTGCTCTTCGACGGGCTCAACGCATGTCTGGAGCGCAAAAAGGCATTGGAAGCCGAGCGCGCCGCCGCGGTCAGCGCGTGCGACACGCTCGCCGGCTGGGGCAGCTTCTCCCCCGCCGAGATCAAGGAATTGAAGGCGCAGGGCTTCGAGCTGCACTTCTGCCGCGTGGACAAAAAGCTCCTCGCTTCGCTCGAAGCGGACGAGGAGGTGCGCTTCCTCCGGCTCGCGCCGGTCGGGAAGCAGCAGACCGTCGCCATCCTCGGTGCGCTGCCCGCCTCCTGTGCCGCCGGCGAGTTCATCCCGCCGGAAAAGAGCCTTGACGAATACCGGCAGGAGATCGCCGACTGTGAGCGCGGTCTTTCTGAGTGCGGCGCGCAGCTCAAGGCCGCCGCGAAGCACCTGCCCAGCTTCCGCGAGCAGCTGCTCAAAACGCAGAACGACGCGGACTACTCCTCCGTGCGCAATACCTCGGAGAGCGGGGACGGACTCGTGTGGCTGACCGGCTACCTCCCTGTCGACGAGGCGGAGCGCTTCAAGGCCGCCGCCGCGAAGGAGCATTGGGCGTGGGCGATGGACGATCCGGCGGCGGACGACGACAAGGTGCCGACCAAGATCAAATACACCAGGGTCACGCGGCTCATCGCGCCGGTGTTCGACATTCTCGGCACCGTGCCGGGCTACCGCGAGTATGATATTTCGTTCTGGTTCCTCGGCTTCTTCACGCTCTTCTTCGCCATGATCATCGGCGACGCGGGCTACGGCTGCCTGTTCCTGCTGACCGCCGCGGCCCTGACGGTGAAGAGCAAGAAGCCCTCCGATGCCGTGCAGCTTTTGTGGGTGCTCTCCATCGCCACCATCGTCTGGGGCGCGATGACCGGCACCTGGTTCGGGCTTGAGGGCGCGATGGACGTGCCGCTGCTCCGCTCGCTGGTCGTTCCGACCTTTGCAAACTACCCCGAGTATTTCAACGTCACCACCACCCAGCAGCAGAACAGCGTCATGAAATTCTGCTTCATCCTCGGCACCGTCCAGCTCTCGCTGGCGTGCGTGATGAACATCCGCCGCAAGACGCGGGAGAAGGACCTCAGCTGGGTCGCCGACCTCGGCTGGCTGTGCGCGATCTGCGCGCTGTACTTCGTGGTGCTCTACCTCGTCATCGGCGAGCAGGTGAACCTCACGCCCATTGCCGCGGTGGTCCTTCTCGGCTTCGTGCTGGTCGTGTGCTTCGGCGGGATGTCGCCGGACAAGACCTTCGCGCAGGGTCTCAAGGCGGGCCTTGGCAACGCCTTCACAGTGTTCCTCAACACCATCAGCGCCTTCGGCAACATCATGAGCTACATCCGACTGTTTGCCGTCGGCATGGCGTCGCTCGCTATCGCGCAGAGCTTTAACAACATGGCGCTCGGCTTCAAGGGGCCGCTGGTCGTCGTCGGCATCCTCATCATGCTCGTCGGTCACGGGCTGAACATCGTGATGGGCCTGCTGTCCGTGGTGGTCCATGGCGTGCGATTGAATCTGCTGGAATTCTCCGGTCAGCTTGGCATGGAGTGGACCGGCACCGCCTACGCACCGTTCAAAAAACTGGATAAGATCAGAAAATAATCAAAAAGAGGAGAAACGTATTATGAGCATTGAATTTATTGGTATGGCGTGTGCGCTGGGCCTGTCCGCCATGGGCAGCGCGTTCGGCGCGGGCTTCGCGGCGCAGGCGAGCGTCGGCGCGTGGAAGAAGTGCTACGCGAACGGTAAGCCCGCTCCCTTCATCATGGTCGCCTTCTCCGGCGCGCCCCTGACGCAGACCATCTACGGCTTCCTGCTGATGAACTTCATCCGCAGCGCCGTGGCCTCCGGCGCCGATCCCGCGCTCGCCATGTTTACGGGCATCTTCGCGGGTCTCGCCATCGGCCTGTCCGCGTTCTTCCAGGGCAAGGTCGCCGCGGCGAGCGCCGACGCGCTCGGCGAGACCGGCAAGGGCACGGCGAATTTCTTCATCGTCATCGGCATCATCGAAACGGTCGCGCTCTTCACGCTCGTCTTCAGCCTCCTGCTGTTACAGTAAGCGCAAGGAGAAATTTCATAGCGGCACAGCAAGGGAGCCGGTGTCTGTTCTATATTTGCAAACACCGAGAAGGCCACAGGCAAGTGCCATTTGTACGCCAAAAATCCGAGTCTGCTTTGCCGCAAGCAAGCAGATATTCTCGGTCTGCACACCGGCAGACAGGATTTCGACGATTTGCCAAACTCCACTTGTCCTATCCGTCTTCGCATACTTTTTGTAGGCGTTGAGAGCTGTGTAGCTCATCTGCTCGGTTCTCATCTCTTCTGGGATAAAAGAGATGGATAGTGGCGACATCTCCAGAACAGCTTCGCAGATTTCTTCGCTCAGCTTTTCTTTTGGCAGGAACGCGACGCAGTCTTGATTCGCCATGAGCACTTGTGTTGCCACAGCCGCCGTCAGAGGCTTATCTTTTGCCAACTTGCTCCACGTTACTCTCGCGGCAGAGAGTCTGTCCCTGCGTTTTTCCGCGATAAAAGACATGGTTTCAGTCAGTTTCCTTTCGGCGTACTGCTGCATCAAGCTTTTGCTTTCCAATTTGAAATCCTCCTTTCTTCATGTGCGCAAGAGGACATGATTTTCCAGATCACCACTCTATTCGTCACGGATATTGGCTTTGACTATATTGCGCCTAATCCCACGGGAGATGACCTGACCAGCTTCTTTGAGACGGTTGTCCTTCTTTCCAAGGGAGAAATCGACTCGAAAAAGGTGCGTGTGGAGTTCTCATTGGAGAATATGGATATGTCCGGATTCCAAAAAGGCGCAACGTATCCGCAGATCAAAGAGTATGTGCAGGAGCATAGCGGGCTAACCTCTATTTGCGAGACTGTGCAGAGACCCGCAGGCAGATACCAGTGCCCCGTCAGTAATAGGCAGAGCGACATCCAGAAACGGATGTCGCTCTTTTTCTTTGTCTGCTGTAAGCTGGTATCCCCCGCGCAGCGCCTTTCCGGATACCCTGTGATATACTTTTGGGGTTCTCTTTGACGATTTTGCTTCCGATTTTTGCGTTGCTGCAGTTTCGTATCCCCGACGATGCCGATTTTCTATCAGGCAATGATATGATATTTAGTTTCTCCGCACGGACCGCCCAAAGCATTCGTGTCGAATTATGTAATTTTCAATAAGTCTTTCGCGTTATTTGATGCGATATTTCAATTAAATTCGATTGATTTTTGCGCGAATATCTGTTAAACTACGCTCAGAACCTTTAAGGAGGTTGCATTATGTATAGAAAAATCATTAGCTTCCTGGAAGTGTGGAAAGAGGACGAGCACCGCAAGCCCCTTATTTTGCAGGGTGCAAGACAGGTCGGTAAGACGTACTCCATCTTGGAGTTCGGGCGCACACACTACGAAAACGTCGCCTATTTCAATTTTGAGACCAATCCCAAGCTGAACGAGACTTTTGAGGAAGACATCAGCCCCGATTATCTGATTCCAATTTTGTCCCACATCGCAGGTCAGACCATCGTCAAGGAGAAGACCCTGATAGTCTTCGATGAGGTGCAGCTCTGCGAAAGAGCTCTGACCTCTCTCAAATACTTCTGTGAGGACGCGCCAGAGTATCACATCATCGTTGCAGGCAGCCTGCTGGGTGTCGCGGTCAACAGGGCGAAGTTCTCCTTCCCCGTCGGCAAAGTCGACATGAAGACGCTCTACCCTATGGACATGGAGGAGTTCATGCTGGCGCTCGGAGAGGATGACTTAGTCGCGCAGATAAAAGAGAGCTTCAATACCAATGCGCCGCTGCCGTCTGCACTGCACGATGCAGCGATGCAGCTCTATCGCCAGTATCTCGTGGTCGGCGGCATGCCGGAGTGTGTGATGCAGTTCGTGGAGACCAGGGACTATATCCTTGTCCGTCATACGCAGGATACGATTCTTGCGAGTTACCTCAACGACATGAGCAAGTACAACAACCTGAACGAAATCAAGAAAACCAGGCTTGCCTACGACAACATCACTGTTCAGCTCTCGAAGAAGAACACGCGTTTCCAGTACAAACTGATTAAGAAAGGCGGGCGTGCTTCCGAGTTCGAGAAAGCGATTGAGTGGCTGTGCCTGTCTGGTATCGTCTCTCAGGTCTACAAGGTCGAGCAGGTCAAAAAGCCGCTCGAAAACTACCGCGATATAGATGCGTTCAAAATCTACGTGTCTGACCTTGGCCTTCTGTGCGCCAAGAAGGATTTAGCCGCCAATGATGTCCTCTATATGGTCGACGAGCTCGACGACTTCAAGGGTGGCATGGCTGAGAACTATGTCAACATGCAGCTCTCCATCAACGGCTACCGTACCTACTACTGGGAGTCGGAGCGCGGGGCTGAGATAGACTTCGTCATCCAGCGCGATGGGCAGCTCATTCCCGTTGAGGTTAAATCCGCCGATAATACCAAGGCAAAGAGCTTAAAGGTCTACATGGATACCTACAAGCCGGCCTATGCTATCAAGCTCTCTGCAAAAAACTTTGGCTGTGATGGCAATAAGAAAATCGTGCCTCTTTATGCCGCATTCTGCATCTGAAAAACACATAGTGAAAAGGAGCTGGATGCCAGCTCCTTTTTTCCTGTTTCCGCTGCAATCTCGTATCCCCTGTTGCGAGACATTTTGGCTGAGATGTGGTATGTGGCATGTGGCATGCTGTATCCCACCGAAGAGCAGCTTTTTTGTCTCCTGTTTTCTATAACTGACGAATCTCTCGGTTTTACTTGCGTCAGTTTTACGCATGGCTTTCTTTCATTATATTCTCTCATTTTCGCGGGTAACCTTCAATCCGCCGCTACACTTGACGCTTACAACGCTCCTGGCTATAAGCCTTGCGAAGCTCCGCTTCTTCCTCGGCATCGAGCTCAAGGCGCTCTAAGTAGATGGGCTGCACGTAGCTGTGCTCAAAGTGACCGGTCGATTTCGAGTAGAACTGAACGCAGATAGACGCATCTGCGAAGTCCAGAACAGAGGCGGGAGCTTCCGCCTCGGCGACCAGGGAGGCCCATTCCTTCTGCGACGTCGATACGATTCCGGGAAGGGTGCCGCCGACAAAGCTGACGATAAAATAATAAGCCTGAATCAGAAGATGCCAAAAAGGTAAAATCAATAGTATGCCACAGAATTGCCTCAACTATACACGAGAGGGGATACGAAAATGCGATAGAAACAGAAAAGCGTCAGAAGAGCGCAATCCGGCCGCTGAGCAGCGCATCTGTGGCCGCTCACGCGCGCAATATGCAAAGAGCGGGAAACAGACACCCGAGACAGCCTGAAGAGGTGTTTTGCTTTCGACAACGGGAGTGTAAAGCATGCCTTAAATGATTTGCGCCCGTGCCAGCATAAATGCTGATACGGGCGCTCCTCTGTTTTACATATCTTTTGCCGAAGCCGAAGCTGAATACTTCCAGCCCTGCAATGCTTTGGCACAACTGAATCCATCGGCTAACAGCAATAAGTTTGAATTAGTTCCTTAAGAGAGATGTTCTTCGTTCTCCTCCGCGCAGATCGTTATGCCAGCATCCTCGAAGCGGATGGCGGTTTTGAGCTTTTCCCAATCAACGGCCCGCCGCAGCTCAGCGCTTTCCGCGCCTCCTTTTTGCAGGATGCCGGTATGCGCGGCGGCGTTCTTCCGCGAGCAAGGGCAAACTCCAGCAGGCCTGCAATAATCACGGCTCCGCCCACAATGATCACATCGGTGGTTCTTGGCGGCATCAAGCCGAGAATCAGCGTCAAAAGGCCCAACGCCAGCAGGAACACGCCATAAATGCGGCAGCGCACCGTCCGCCTTTCGCGCGCCGGGCCTTTCGCGGCGTGAGTTCTGATGCGGTCTATCGCATTCCACATAGCGGGGCAGTGCCGCCGACTCTCAGCTTCCAAATGCCGGTGCAGCAGTTCTGCGGTTTCTCTGTCCACGGCGGGGTCATCGTAGTTGCTTATTTGAAAAAGATACATGTGCTTCTCCGTTTTGAAATCGGCTCATTGAGAGTGCCAGAAAATTCCATTCACAGCATATCGGACTGCCACCGGGCAGTCCGATATGCTGTGATGTGCTGATAGTTCCTTGCATGAGAACTGCCGACCGCTTGCGTCCTATTTTTCAAACAGGTACAGCAGGTATCCGTAGCCCTCGGCCTCCATTTTTTCATAGGGGACGAAGCGCAGGGCTGCGCTGTTGATGCAGTAGCGCACGCCGTTGGGGGACTCCGGATCGCCGGTGAACACATGACCAAGGTGAGAATCTCCGGCGCGGCTTCTGACCTCCGTGCGGCGCATTCCGTGGCTCAGGTCCTCCAGTTCCACCACAGCAGGCTCTTCAATGGGCTTTGTGAAAGCCGGCCAGCCGCAGCCGCTCTCGTACTTATCCGTGGAGGAAAAGAGCGGCTCGCCGGTCACGACATCCACATAAATGCCCTTTTCAAACTTGTCCCAGAACTCGCCCGTGAAGGCGCGCTCCGTGCCGCTCTCCTGCGTGACGCGGTACTGCTCCGCCGTCAGCTTCTCCCGGATGGACTCCGCCGCGGGCTTCTGATAGTCACCCGGGTCGATACGCAGCCGGGAAAAGAGCTCCATCTCCGCGCGCGGAATGTGGCAGTAGCCGTTTGGGTTCTTTTCGAGGTAGTTCTGGTGGTATTCCTCGGCGGGATAGAAGTTTTTGAGCGGGCCGATCTCCACGAAGAATTTCTCGCTGCGGCCTCGCTCGATCTCCGCGATGCGCTTCACCGTCTCTCTGGCACTTTCGTTGGTGTAGTAGACGCCGGTCTGGTACTGGCTGCCGCGGTCGTTACCCTGCCGGTTTTGTACCGTGGGGTCGATCACATAGAAGTAGGCCAGCAGCAGCGCGTCAAGGCTCACCTGCTCGGGGTCGTATTCCACCCGCACGGTCTCCCGAAAGCCGGTCTCTCCCTTGCAGACGGTCTTGTAATCGGCGTCCGCCTCGCAGGTGCCGTTGGCGTAGCCGCTCTCGGCGTCGATAACGCCGGGGATGGACTGCATCAGCTGTTCCATGCCCCAGAAGCAGCTGCCTGCCAGATAGATGACATTGTCTTTGGTATCCATATAGGTGATCTCCTCGTCTGACCGGTCAAAAGCCAGTCCGTCCATGTTTGTTTCCTGTCCGCTCTTTTCCTTCGGCACAGTCTGCTGCCCGGCGGCGCAGCCGCTGAGCAGCAGCACTGCGGTGAAAAGCAGTGCCAATACGCTTCGATACATCGCGTTTCCTCCTTTCAGGGGAATCAGGACTCACTCCGACCCTTCCTTGTCCTGTTCTTCGCTGCGGTCGGGCCGCAGGACAGTATACAGCAGCGATCCAAGGATGCATCCAATGCCTGCAAAGAGCCACGGACCCGAGGTGATGGCGCAGGTATCGGCGGCGCAGCCTGCATAGCGGCGGTACAGCCATGCTCCGGCAGTGCCTACCAGAGGTAGCGAAATGGCGCGCAGAATATCTGCCGGCTTACAACGCTTTTTCTTCATCATAGGCACTTTTTAAATCCCGGGTCAGCCCACATCGGCGGCGAGCGCCTGCTCGATGAGCTTTTGCAGCGTCTCCGCCTGCTTCTTTTCCGTGATGGCTCCTACGATGGGTTCACCCACGATATTGCCGCTGCGGTCAACCACATAGGTGGTGGGATAAGCAAAGATGTTGGTAGTAAACTTTCCCGCCTCACCATCTGAGTCAAAATACACATTCTGATAGGTGGCGCCCTTCTTGGCCAGCACGTCCTTCGCCTCGGAAATCGCTGCCTCGTCGCCGTCCAGCGTGAAGGTGTTGACGCCGATGAGGGAGCCGCCCTTCTCCGCAAGCTCCTTATTCAGCGCGTCCAGCTCGGCAAGCTCTCCCACGCAGGGATTGCAGGTGGTGAACCAGAAATTCACTACGGTGACGGCGTTGCCGGAGAACAGCTCGTCGCTCTTCACCGTGTTGCCGTCCAGGTCTTTTCCTTCAAAGGCGGGGAATTTCTGCATACTGCCGTCGTCGGGAGGGGTGCTCGTGTCGCTGCCCGCGGGCATGCTCATATCGCCGTCCATGGATTTCTGCATGATCTCGGGATACTTCTCTTCCAACTCGGTCAGCTTGTTTTCAATATTGCTGATCTCCGTGGCCGACTCCTTCAGCCACTCATACTCCTCGTCACTGAACTCTTCCTTGGCGTCCTCGATGGTCTTGAGCAGGAAGTCGCCGTAGTTTTTGCCGTCCTCCTGCATGGTCATGCCCTTATCGGCCGCCATGAACACCTTCTCCCAGAGTTCGGCATTTTCCGACAGGAGCGCGTTTTCCCGCTCCAGCAGCTCCTTGTGCAGGGCGAGCGCCTCCTCGGCGGTTTTCGGCTCGCCGGTCATGGCGGAGCTGTCTCCGCTCATATCCGCCTGCTTGTCGTTGTCCTTTGCGCCGCAGGCTGCAAGGGCGAGCAGCATCATCGCGCCCAGCAGCAGAGCCAGTATCTTCTTTGCGTTCATATTCGTTTCTCCTTAAGCTTTGTTGTTGTTTTCTCGCAGCGTTGCTGCGTTTTCTTTCTCTTTTCCATCGCCGAAGCCGTAGCGGAAGCACACGGCGTTCGTCGGACAGGCACGGATACACATCCCGCAGCGGATGCACTCGGTATGGTTGGGCGTTTTCGTCACATCCACGTCCATCTTGCAGGCTCTGGCGCATTTCCCACAGGAGACGCACTTACTCTTGTCCACCTTCATCTGGAAGAGGGACACCCGGTTGAACAGCGCATAGAACGCGCCCAGCGGGCAGAGCCACTTGCAAAACGGCCGGTAGAACAGTACGCTCAGCACGATCACCGACAGCAGGATGCTGAACTTCCATGTAAACAGCTTGCCCAGCGCCGCCCGGATGCCGGCATTGGCAAGGGACAGCGGGATGGCTCCCTCCAGCACGCCTTGGGGGCAGAGGTATTTGCAGAAGAACGGGTCTCCCATGCCCACGTCGTTCACAAGGAACGCCGGCAGGAGGAAAACCATCACCAGCAGGACGGCGTACTTGAGGTATGTCAGGGGCTTGAGCTTCTTTGTGGAGAGCTTCTTTGTCGGGATCTTATGCAGCAGCTCCTGAAACCAGCCGAAGGGACAGAGGAAGCCGCAGATAAAGCGCCCCAGCAGCACGCCCAGCAGAATGAGAAAGCCTGTGATATAATAGGAGAAGCTGAACTTGGACGAGCCCACCACTGCCTGAAACGCCCCGATGGGGCAGGCTCCGGAGGCCGCCGGACAGGAGTAGCAGTTCAGCCCCGGCACGCAGACGGTTTTCCCAGCGCCCTGATACAGTCCTCCCTTGAGGAAGTTCGGCAGATGCAGGTTGGTCAGCAGCGTCGCCCCCGCCTGAATCCAGCCCCGGAAGCGGGACATGGTCTGTGAAACGCCTGAAAACTTTTTACCCAATGCCCACACACTCCAGACATAATTTGATTGCTTTGCTCAGCACCGTCGCCGCCTCGCCCCGCCAGACGCCGAAGCACAGCATGGCGGCTCCGGCCATCAGCAGCGCGATCTGCGCCGCGGCCTTTTTCCCGCAGCTCATTTTTCATCACCCTTTCCGATTTTGTGCCCCCATCATAGCGCGGGAGAGTTAAAGTCTCTGTTAAGAACGAAAATTTAACGCAAACCTTATCTTTTTTTGCTATAATGAAAACAACACTAAAACGGAGAAATAAAAAAGGAGGGCTCTCATGCACCTTTTAGTAATTGAAGATGAACGCGCTCTGTGCGAAACGATCGTCCGCAGCCTGCGGCGGCTAGCCTACAGCGTGGACTACTGCTACGACGGGGAGAAGGCTCTGGAGTTGCTGGGCGTGGAGCGCTACGATCTGGTGCTTCTTGATCTGAATCTGCCGAAAAAGGACGGCATGACGGTGCTGCGCACCCTGCGGCAGACTGACCGGGAGACGCGGGTGCTGATCCTCTCCGCCCGCAGTGAGGTGGAGGACAAGGTGCAGGGGCTGGACGCCGGGGCAAACGACTATCTGGCAAAGCCCTTCCACTTGGCCGAGCTGGAGGCCCGCATCCGCAGCCTGACCTTGCGGCAGTTCACCCAGCAGGATGTGCTGCTAAGCTGCGGAGCCCTGACCTTTGACACCCGCTCCCGCACCGCCGCCGTCAACGGGCAGACCTTGACACTGACCCGCAAGGAGATGGGTATTCTGGAATACCTGATGGTGCATCAGGGGCGGCCCGTGAGTCAGGAGGAACTGATGGATCACGTCTGGGACAACAGCGTGGACAGCTTCAGCAATTCCATTCGCGTCCACATCTCCGCCCTGCGCAAAAAGCTCCGCGCCGTGCTGGGCTATGACCCCATCCGCAACCGCATCGGCGAGGGCTATCTGATGGGAGGCGAGGAAGTATGAAGCGTCTTTCCCTGCAGTGGCGCATCACGCTGATGTCCGTCCTGCTCATCGGCATCACCTGCGTGGCCATGAATTTGCTGCTGTGCTCCTCCGGTGTGTACTATATGGACACCATTGCGGACAGTTTACAAGGCGGCGGCACGGTGATCCTGAATGATGGCGGAGCGGCGAGCTTTGACCCGCAGCTCATAGCGCCCAACGAGGAGTTGACCATCGTCGTCGATGGGGTGCAAGGGCGCTTCCGCACCACCAACTGGTACATCACGGCGGCGGTAACGCTGCTCAGCGGCATCCTCGCCTATTTCGTCAGCGGACGCGCTCTCAAGCCCCTGCGCAGCTTTACCTCGCAGGTGGAGCAGGTGCAGCTGAACAATCTTGCCGATATGAGGATCGATGAAGACACCATTTCGGAGTTCCGGCAGCTGAGCCGCTCGTTCAACCAGATGCTGGAGCGGCTGAACAACGCCTTTGCCGCCCAGCGGCAGTTCACCGGCAACGCCGCCCACGAGCTGCGCACGCCGCTGGCGCTGATGCAGGCGCAGCTGGAGCTGTTTTCCGCGGAGCATCCCGATGTGCGGCCGGAGACGGCGGAATTCCTCACGCTTTTGCGCGAGCAGACGGAGCGGCTGACGCAGATGACCAAGACGCTGCTGGAGATGAGCAATTTGCAGCAGGTGGCGCGGAACGAGCAGCTCCAGCTCGCCCCCATGGTCGAGGAGATCTTTACGGATCTTGCGTCGCTGGCGGAGAAGCGAAGCATCACGCTGGAAGCGGAGGGCGACGCCGCCCTGACCGGCAGCGACGCGCTGATCTACCGCATGCTCTTCAACCTGACGGAGAACGCTGTCAAATACAACCGCCTCGGCGGCTCGGTGCGGGTCGAGCTTGCACAGGGGCAGGAAAAGTGCATCATTCGCGTTTCCGACACTGGCTGCGGCATTCCGGAGGAGTATCAGCGGAGCATTTTCCATCCCTTCTTCCGGGTAGACAAATCCCGCAGCCGCGAGTACGGCGGCGCGGGACTGGGACTTTCTCTGGTGTGGGAGATCGCCGATCTCCACGGCGGCTCCGTTTGGGTGGAGGAAAGCTCGGACAAGGGCACGACCATCGCGGTAGAGCTGCCGGCAGGGGCAGAAAATGATTCTTCCAGTGTGGATGCTCCATAACAGTCCTTGGCTGTTTCATGGTGATCATTTCTAAAGTCCGCGATGCGCATCCCCTAAAACGGTCGTACACGAATGTGACAAACTCACGCAGATATCGGGTGGCAGTCATATATATCTAACTAGCACAGAAGAGAAATGCGCTTAACGCGCATTTCTCTTCTGTGTATTTTCGTCCTCCAACAGATCGGTCATGTTTTTCAGGCCGATGCCCAATGTGGAGGTATTGTGCAGCAGCGCGGATCACGATGCGGTCCCCCAGCTTCACGTCGGTGACCTTCGTCAGCACCTCAGTGCCGTCTACCTGCTGCCAGGCGTTTTCTATTCGTAGGCTCATGGCGGAGGCAAGGTCGGGCACGGACTTCTTGTGGGTCCACTCCTCCAGAATTTCCCCCAGCCGCAGCATGAACATGACCGAACCGGCAGTGGCGAAATCTCCCCGCACCATAGACACGGTGACGGCGGTGGCATCCAGCACGGCAACGGACAGCTTTCGGTGCCACAGGGCCAGAAGCCCTTCTTTGATGTACTTTGCGGAGCGGATCACAGCCAGCGCCGACATCACCGGCGCCGGCAGAAACAGGTCGGAAGCGCCGCGGCGTATAACAGTGAGGGCGAGCTTGTCCTCAAATTCCCGATTCAAGGCGGGAGGTGTGCTCCGGTGCCAAGTCCAGCTTCTCCGCATTTTCGCAGCAGCGCAAGCAACGTCCACACGCCCCAAGGCATCCCGGTGTATTTCATTACCTGCCGCCGAATTTGATCCTCACGATTTGCATTTTCATCATGCCATCGCCGACTCTTGCGAGAAAGCGGATAAAGCCGCTGACGGACGGGTCCTTCAAATCGTTGTAGCCCAGCATATAGCCTCGGCTGGTGACCTGCAAGCGGCTATCCCACGCACTGATCTCTTGGGGAGCGTCCGAAACCGCAAAATATGCGCCGACATCCTTGATTTTCGCGCTTTTGAGCCATGTTTTTGCAATCATCTTCACCGCCGTCCGGTTTGCTGCGTCAAATACCAGCATGCCGCCGGGAAAGGCATCTGCCATGGTCTGCACAAGTGCTTTGACCTGCTCTGTCAGAAAGTAGTAGAACACGCCGGAGGCAAAGAACGCCGCGCCGTTTGAAGCATCGATTTGAGAAAACCACGCCGTGTCGTTCAGGTCGCAGGGGATATTTTTCTCCCGCTCCCCGGCGGGTAAAAGCTCGTTGCGCACAGCTATGACATCGGGAAAGTCCAGATTGTAGATTTTACAGCTTCCGTTGTCGCAGGATCTGCCGGTGCAATCTAACCCGCAGCCCAGATTGACCACCGCCGCGTTGGGGTGGCCTTTCAAATAATCCCGCACCTCGAAGGCAAGGTCATTCTGCCGCATGGCGACCTCCAGCGAGCCGAAGCGCTGCATCAGGCTGCGGGAATTTTTCTCCGCCTCTGAAAAATCGTAGTCGATCTGTGTAGCGCGACACGATTTTTGAGAAATTCGGACAGGATAATTGAGAAAAAATAGCGCCGTTCTAAGAAGAAAATCTTAGGCTCGTCCCACAGCAAACGCGGCCCCCTTCAAGGTGGTCTGTGTGTACTGCGGGACGAGCCTTTGTGGTTGCCCGGGAAAGATGTAAACTGCCTTTACCTCGGGGTTTTTGCTTCACCGCTTATCTCATTCGTTGGTAGCTTCTTCCTGAGTAGCCAAATACTCAGCAACAGGAATGATATAGGCTTCGGGAAGCTCCTCGATCTCGCGCTTGCCGTTCTTGACGAGAACGGCATAGACGGCGATCATATAGGTCTTAACCTTCATTTCTGCTTACCTCCTTTTTCAAGCGTTTCAACACGGACTTTCAGCTCCGCGTTGGACTGTTCCAGCGCAGCCAGCTCTTCAAAGAGTCCAGCGATCGCCTCGTAGAGGTCGACATTCCGTTCTTCCATCTCCTCTGCCCGGTCACGGGCGATCTTGGAGATAGGTTTTTTCGGAGTCAAATACTTCATAGCTTTATTCATACGCACCTCCGAAACCCGAGATGGAGACTTCACCCTCGAAGCCCTCATTCTTTGTGATGGTGAAACGGATATTCACGCCCCACTTGCTCGCGGTCTTGGTCTTGTTGGTGAAGTTGTGGACACGGTTGATCTGCACCATCGCCGTGATGTCCTCCCATGTGGGAACGGCGTCAAAACCGTTGTTGCACGCCTCCACCTTGGCGACCGCGCCCTCGATCTTCCACGTCGGCGTCACGAGCACCTTAGTCGCCGCTGCATCGGTCTCCTCCGGCGCGACCAGCTCGAACTTAATGACGGTCTCTTTCTTGCTGAAGGAGAATACACGGACGCTGGTGGCGAAGTTGCCGTCGACCGCCTCGATGCGGAGCTGGTGTTGTCCATTGGTAAGCGAGAGCCACTTCTCTCGGGTCAGCTCGATCGTTTCCTGCTGTCCCAGCGTTGCTTGATAGTGCTTGCTCTTGACCTGCGTGGCAAGGCGGCGCGTCCAGCCCTCGATCAGGGCGGCGGGCTCCACCGCCTCCTCGGTATAGCTCTCATTCGTTTCCACGGCGGCGGTGTAGGTGGGCGGCTCGTCCGTGATGTCCTCCTCGGACTCCAGCCCCCGTGCCAGCTCCACGGCCTCCTCCAGCGTGTCCGCGTCGTCGTACTCCATCGCGCCCCGGTCGATGTCCAGATTGCCCGTGTAGACCTCCGCGTCGATCACGCCGTACTCTCCGAGGGCCGTGCCCTCGTACTCGCGCTTCTCGCGGTCGTTGAACTTGACCACGAGGAAGCCGTTGATCTTCTTGATCTTTCTCATGCTGCCGTCATTCCTTTCTGCCCTGCCATCTTCAGACCGGGTGGGGCAGTTCCCGGTGACGCCCTTCCGGGCGTTTCGGCTTAGTGGTGGGTCGCTTCAAAGTTCTCAATCGCCCAGCGGTTGCCCGTGGCGTACACGGCCCGCCGCGTCCGATCCTGTGGCGTTTCCCGCCTCGGCATGGCCGCCAGTGCCTCCATCATGCCGCACCTCGGGCAGATGTCTGTCTGGTTGTCCACTCGCGACAGCGCGGGCGGCTCGTCGTATGCTCGCCCACACAGTGGGCAGATGTGCGGTTGCTCCTTCATGCTGCTGCTCCTTCCTGCAAAGCTCATCCGGCCAGTGGCGGGATGACGCGGATCGTGTCGTGGTACTTGTTCAGAATGATTAGCTCGCCGTTTGCTTTCTGCTTCACGACCAGCCAGTTCTCCGGGGCGAGGCCCGCTTGCCCGAGCCGGATCTTCTGCTTGCGGGTGGGCTTCTTGCCGCGTCTCATGATCTGCCTCCTTTCCTTTTCTCGGCGTTTGTGGTAGAGCAAAAGCGAACGGCGGTCGGCGGAATTAAATCTAAGGGTCGCTTAGGTGTTGGTGGGCTTTAGCAGTCCGTCAGGGTGTCGCCCTTGACCTCGTAACGATTGGGGCCGATGATGACGAAGGCCAGCATATTGGTCGTGCCGTCATGGTTGACCTGATTGATCGCCTCGTCCAGCTTGCCGTTGGTGACGTGGACTTTCTCCATGCTGCCGGTGCCGGTGTCCAACAGGCCGAAGCCGTTGGCCTCCTCCGGGGTATCTCCGACAGTGGTGAGGGCCATCTCGTCGGGGGTGATCTCGTTGCGGCCCGGTTCCAAGTTGAAACCCGCCTCCGCCTCCTTCAAGGCGTCGTTCGTCTCTTCCAGTGTGGCCTCGCCAGTGGTGTACTTGAACAGGATGTCTGCGATGTCGTTCTTCATGTTGTCGTTCTCCTTCTGAAAAACGCCTCCGCCGCTCGCTTTTACTCTACCGTTCGCCGATTTGCTATTTCCTTTTCGGTCGGGGTGTGCTATGATTTATTTTGCTTTATTCATAAACCACTTTTCGCACTTAGTATAGCTCGCATTTACGAGTTTGTCAATAGTTTTGCGTGTGAATTACCCGCAATTTCGAGGAGGTATTTTTGTGTTCAGTGCCCTACTAAAAAAACTACGCTCTGAAAAGAACCTTACCCAAGGCCAGCTTGCGAAAGAAGTTGGCGTTTCTCCCGGAAACGTCGGCGATTGGGAGACTGGGAAAAGCAAGCCGGGGTATAATGCGCTTGCTTCGCTTGCCCGAATTTTCGAGGTGTCCGCCGACTACTTACTCGAAATTGAACCGTCCCCCGCAAAAGCGAGCGACGACCTCTTCGCCCATCAGAAGACGGCGGGTTTGATCTGCGACGGCTCGCCGCTGGAGGGCGAGGAGGCCGATCTGATCGCCATGTATCGCCTCCTGCCGGAGGAGCAGCGGGAGGACATTTTTGACCTCGTTCATCTCAAATATCGAAAGCACGTCGAACGGAAAAAAGAGTCTATTTACTGGACGTATCACAACGGCAGCTCCGCAACAAAAAGCGGCCCCGCCGAGGACGCTGAAGCCCAAGGTGGAACCGCTTGATTTTTTGCGCTGTTTTGATTTAGTTGTAAATCTGTTTTCTGTCCCATTGATGAAGCGGCGAAAAACGAGGGTCGAAAGCCCGAAAACCCTTGAAAACAGGGCAATGGGACACAGTCCCATCGGTTTTGCAGATTTGTCCCATTGCTCGCCGCCTGTTTTGCCCCGCTTCGCCGCCCCGCCGCGCACGCCTCGCACGGCCAGCGCACGCCCTAATCCCCGCCGATCCGCGCCGAAAAGCCCCGTTTTCCCCAAAACTCGCACGCTCTAACGCTCCGTTAGCACGCTTGCCCCTCTTGCAATCCGCCGCCGCGTCTGCTACAATAGCAGCATGAGCCGCGAAGCTCTCGTCCTCTTGGTCTGCTGCTGTGACTTCCGGGACGGGGCCGAGCGGCTCATACCATCTAAAAGCCTCAGAAATGCCGTTATACGGGCGTTTCCGGGGCTTTTTCGTATTCTGCGTATGTGTGCGCCTCGCCGCGCCGCCGCCGTTGTGCGGCCTCGTGGGCGTGAAAAAAGCGCCGACCGCCGCCGACGCATCCTCATCTCAAGATTGTTGATACTTCGCGCCTCCGTCCCGCGCCGAAAGTCGCCGTTTCCCTCGTATTTCAAGGGTTTTCCCGCCGTCTCCCCTCTCATCCCGCCCTATCCCGCATTTCTCAAATATCCTGTCTCCCCACAATCTGATCGATCAAGCGTACCGCCGTTTCATCTTGAAAAAGGTTTGGGTACAGTTCCGTGCATAGTTTCCGGGAGTAAAGCGGAATGACCAGCGTTTCCTGCACGGTGTTTTTCTCAATCTTGTATTTCATAAATGCCTCCGCGCCTATCCCAGCGCCACATCCAGCACCATCATCACGCTGAAGCCTACCGCAAAGAACACCGTTCCAAGATTCGAGTGCCGCCCCTGCGACATTTCCGGAATCAACTCCTCTACCACCACATAGAGCATGGCACCCGCTGCAAAGCTCAGCAGATACGGCAGCGCCGGGATCACAAGCTGCGCCGCGAGAAGCGTCAGCACCGCGCCGATAGGCTCGACAACGCCGGAAAGCACGCCGCCGAGAAACGCTCGGCCCTTGCGTTCCCCCTCCGCCCGGAGCGGCATGGAGATGATCGCACCCTCGGGGAAATTCTGAATGGCGATGCCAAGGGATAGCGCCAGTGCGCTTGCCGCAGTAATCTGCGTATTTCCCGAAAGAAAACCTGCATACACCACGCCGACTGCCATTCCTTCCGGGATATTATGTAAGGTAACAGCCAGCACCATCATGGTGGTGCGTCCGAGCTTGCTTTTCGGACCCTCGGCCTGTTCACTTCCCACATGAAGATGGGGAATCAAACGGTCAAGCAGGAGCAAAAACAGCACGCCGCTCCAAAAGCCGATAAAGGCGGGGAGAAAGGACAGCTTCCCCATATCCTCCGACTGCTCAATGGCGGGGATCAGCAAACTCCAGATGGACGCTGCCACCATCACACCGGCGGCAAAGCCGGCAAGGGAGCGCTGCACCAGATCGCCAAGGGATTTTTTCATAAAGAACACGCAGGCCGCGCCCAGCGTTGTACCCAAGAAAGGGATCATGATTCCAAGAAAAGTTTCCATTTGTCTCACCGCCTTTGCATTACAGTATTATTTGTTTCTTCTGAATCCCGCCTCGTCCCGGTATTCGGGATGTCCCTTCAAGTACGGGTCTTTATCGCCGCAGATGGTGTAGTCGCATCGGCAGCCATCCACGCAGGTAGTCGTCCGCACCAGCCTTGCGTGGAGCAACTCCATGGACGCATAGTCCACATTGCACAGGGCGGGCATAATATCCGTAAGGCCGTGCCGGATAGCGAACTCCGCTGCCGGACACGACGTAAACTCATAATAGATGGGCTTGCCGTTTTCGTAAGGCGCAACCGACATCTCGTAATCGTGCCATTTGTCGCAGCCGCCTTTCGCCCGTACAAACGCCCTGTACATCAGCTTCCTCCAGAACGGCTTGTTGCAGTCCACAAACCGCAGCCTGCGGAAGATTGGAAGGATCAGGTTTTCCTCCATCTCCTCGATCTCGCGGAAGGATGTGACGGCTTTGCAGACTGTGTAATAGCTCATAATGGCGATGCAGTCGTAGGTGCCGCCTACGCCGTTGTGGAAGTTCTTTTTGCCGCCCAAGTCGGTGCGCCAGTCGGAGAGGAAGTCCACATACTGCCGCTGTACCTGTTCCCATACTGTCTCCCACTCTGCTTCCGGATAGTGCAGGGCGATCTTCGCCAGGATTTCTTTCTTGCAAGGCTTTGAATACAGCACATGGCTTTTGCGGTCAAATAGGAGCTTCTTGTCCTTCATCTGTCTGCCTCTCCCTCATTTCCGCGCCGTGATACAGAGCCAGCCTTTCTTTTTATGAATTTGAATATCGTGAAACCCCGCCTGCTCCAGATATGCCTTTAATTCAATGTCTTTGTAGATGGTCATGCCGCCGATGATCTCCGTCCACTTCTTGTCTTTGTCCGTATCGCCGTTGCTTTCGTTGCAGATGAGTAATGTCCCGCCGGGCTTCAGCACCCGGTAAACCTCCCGGAAGCACTGCGGCAGATCGGGCCAGAAATAGACGGTCTCAAAGGCTGTAACCGCATCAAACCAGCTATCAGCAAACATCATATCCGCCACGCTGCCTTGCAGGACGGTGCAGCGTCCCTCCGCGATGGCGGCCTCGATGACCTTTTTGGATTTCTCCACACTGACAGGGGAATAGTCAATGCCCTTGACAATACCCTCCGGGCATTTTTTCAGAAGTCTCTTGATGTTCGCCCCTCCGCCGCAGCCGCAGTCCAGCACCTTGGCATCCGGAGCAAGCTCCAAAAAATGAAGCCCCCACCGTGCCACAGGACTGTGACCCAGGTTCATCATGGCGACCATGATTTTCCCGCCAAGCCCCACAGGCTTTCTGGTGTTCTCAAAAAATGACATCTTATCACACCTCCGATTTCACACATTCCGCATAGGTCAGCGGGAAGGACGCCTTTAGAACAGCGCTTTTCCGCACCGCCCAGCCGTTTTGCCGTAGGAAGCGCAGGTATTCCTCGCTCGCCCACCTGCTGTGGAGGGGGAATCCCGCCAGCTTCATGAAAAATGCCTTGACCTTGCCGGAAAACGAGTTTCCCGCATGGGTAAAGGTGGGCGCGATGAGCACGCCGCCGTCCTTCAGCACCCGCTTGATCTCTTGCAGGGCTTTCTCCGGCTGCGGCACGATATGCAGCGCGTTTGACACGATCACCACATCAAAGGACTTATCCGCATAGGGCAGGCGGAACATATCCTGCACGGAAAAGTGCAGCTTCGCAGATTGATTATCCCGCTTTGCCTTGGCGATCATCTCCGCGGAGGCATCCGTCGCCTCGATGTGCGCCGCCGCGTTCACAATGTGCTTTGCGATCAGCCCCGTGCCGGTTGCCAGCTCCAGCACCGTCTTGGCTTTCACGACCGGCCAGATCAGCGTATACATCTCCTCATACGCCGCCCGATCCTTTCGCATAAAGCGGTCGTAACGACCGGCATTTTTGTCCCAAAAATTCTTATGTTCTTTCATAGCCGTTGCCCTTATCTCTTCTTTATTTTTTGCCGCATTGTGCCTCTCGGAAAGGATTCAAAGTGCTGCTAAATTTTCCCGTGCAGGCATCTGTCCCGCCGCTCTCTGGCGTATTCCAGCATTGCATTGCATGCCGGGCAAAGTGCCCCGCCCCTTGTCCCATGCACGCCACAACAATACCGGCGCACCATGAGGGTAACGGTTTCGATCTCCTTTTCCTTGTTCAAGTTCTGAAGTCCTTTCTGTTTTATACGCAGTTAGTCTACTCTAACCGCCTGGTGGAAGAAAAGGCAGGCCACCTGTATGCAGTCTGCCTTTTGCCTGATGCGAAAGCCCGCAGACGCGCGGGGCTTACAGCACCAGCGAGGGCGCGGTGTAGACCCGTGCCTTCAGCTCGCTGTTTAGCATATACAGCCCCTTGCTGTCACCGCCGAACAGCTCCATCTTGGTAATGAGGTCGGCGGCGTTCTTCTCCTCCTCGCCCTGTTCCTTGATGAACCAGTCCAGCATCTGCATGGCGCGGAAGTCTTTTGCCTCGTATGCGGCGGCGTAGATGGCATCGATGCTGGCGGTGACCAGCTTCTCGTGCTCCAGTGCCTTTTTCAGCGGGGTCATGTGGTCGCCTCGTTCCCACTCCGGCTTTGCGATAGCCTCAAAGGTGACGCCCTCGCCGTTATTCTGCAAATACTGATAAAACAGCATGGCGTGATCCCGTTCCTCCTGCGCCTGTACCCGGTACCAGTTCTCAAAGCCGTCCAGTCCGACGGCGGCGTAGTAGTTGGCAAAGTCCAGATACAGATAGGCGGAGTAGAACTCCTTATTGATCTGCTCGTTGAGCAGCTTAGATACGTTAGCGTTCATGATACTTCTCCTCCATAAGATTGTCTTTTTCCTGCTCCCGGCAGGCGGGGCAGATATACCGGATCCAGAGCGATGCTGGGATGCTCCCTTTTCATCTCCAGGAACACCTGCTCCGCCTTGGGATGCTGCTGCAGCTCCGTTACGGCGGCCAATATCTCCTCTGCGTATTTTGGCATACCGCCAACCCTCCAAATGCAAGAATGAGTCTTATTATTTTGCTTTTATTATACCTATATTTTTTTCTCTGTCAACAACCACAAAAGGCTTGTGCCCCAAAAGCTGCCCCGAAGTAACTTGACAGTTTTAACTGTATCTGTTATAATCACAGTATAAACTGTATCAGTAGCGAATACAGTTGCATTGGAGGTTGATTATGCGTCAGATATTACTTTTTGCGGCGCTTGCCACCTCGCTTGCGCTGCTGAGCGGCTGCACGCTGTCCAAGACAAAAGCGGACACGGCGGAGGACATGACAGGCAAGGCGGCGTATCATAAGATCAGCGCCGAGGAAGCCTATGAGATGATGGCCTCGCAGGAGGTCGTGGTGGTGGATGTCCGCACCCGTGAGGAATACGACGGCGGACACATCGAGAACGCCGTCCTTGTCCCCAACGAGAGCATCGGCAGCGAAATGCCCGAGGCGCTGCCCGACAAGGAAGCCACGCTGCTGGTCTACTGCCGCAGCGGCCGCCGCAGCAAGGATGCCGCGGAAAAGCTGCTGGCGCTGGGGTATCAGAGCGTCTACGACTTCGGCGGCGTCATCGACTGGCCCTACGAGCTTGTGAAGGAGGAATAAAGGGTGGACAGTTCCTTTAATCTGGCCGTCCACGCGCTGGTCTGCCTGAGCCACAGCGGACGCTCCCTCAGCAGCGAAGCGCTGGCGGAGAACATCTGCACCAACCCCACCCGTGTTCGCCGCGTCATGGCGGGGCTAAAAAAGGCAGGCATGGTGGAGACCCGGGAGGGCTTGGACGGCGGCTACCGCCTGACGGCAGACCCAGCGAGCCTTACCCTACGGCAGGTGGCGGAGGCAGTGAATACCCGTTTTGTGGACTGCGCGTGGCACAGCGGCGACATTGACCGGGACTGCGTCATCTGCTCCGGCATGGCGGGCGTGATGGATGCGCTGTACCGGAGCATGAATGAGGAATGCGCCGCCTATCTCTCGCACATTACGATCACAGATATTGAAACACAGCTTTTTGAACACAAATAGGAGGATATACGATGCTTACCATTACGACCAACAGCTTTGAAAATGACGTCCTGCACGCGGACAAGCCCGTGCTGGTAGATTTCTGGGCCCAGTGGTGTCCCTACTGCCGCCGTATTGCCCCGGCCTTCGACAAGGTGGGGGAGCAGTACGCCGACACGCTCATCGCTGGCAAGATCAACTACGACGAGGAGCCGCAGCTCATCGAGCGTTTCGGCATCGACACCATCCCCACGCTGATGCTCTTTAAGAGCGGCGAGGTGATCGGCTCTGTGGTAGCTCCCGGCTCCAAAGCCGCCATTGAGACATTTATCCGGGAAACGCTTGCGCAGTGAGGGCGTGGCTATGGAGCAAATCTATGATACGCTTCCATGCAGCACACTTCGTGTCTCCTTAGAAACCGAGGGCGACGGTCAAAGCCATCCGTTTGCACCGTGGTCAAAATGCAAAAAGCGCAGCCGCAGAGAACATCTGCGGCTGCGCTTCGATCCATTTTCAAAGCTTCGGCATCACTCAACACCATATTGTTGTCTAAATAAATCAGCGACGATGTTTTGCTTTTGAGGCATCGGGCGGACAGACGAAGCCAGACTCGCCGCCTACTCCGCGCAGAGCTCAGCCACCAGAGCATCCATCTGCGCTTCGCTGGTTTGGTTCAGTGCGCCGCGCAGCGATACCTCCGTTTCACACAGTCGGAGTTCCTTCATCTTTTCCAACTCGGCGCGCATCAGCCGCGCGGCAGCAGGGGCCCATGAGCCGTTTTCCATGAGGCCGATCCGACGGTTTCGGAATCCCTTTGTCTGTAAATGTTCCAAAAACTCCTTCATGGGCGGGAACAGTCCTCCGTCATAGGTGGAGCAGGCCAACACCAGTTTCCCACAGTAGAATGCGCTGGTCACGGCATAGGAAAGGTCTGTTGCCGTCAGATCGCACATGGTGACTTGCGCACCTTTTCCCTCCAGCTTGCTCTTGAGGGCCTCCGATGCATATGCGGTATTTCCATGGATGGATGCGTGAGCGATCAGGATGCCCTCCGGTTCTTCCGGTTTCCATTGTGACCAGAGATCATAGAGCCGCAGATACTCCCCCAAGTCTTCTGTGAGCATGGGGCCATGGAGCGGGCAGATCGTTTTGATCTCCAGCGCGGAGATTTTTTTCAGCAGCGCCTGCACCTGTGCGCCATACTTTCCGACGATGTTGTAATAATACCGCCGGGCCTGCGGCGCCCAGGGGGCACGGGCAGTCCGTTCCAGTGAACCGAAGCGGCCGAAGGCATCCGCCGAGAACAGAATCTTTTCCTCCTCTTCATACGCTGCCATCACCTCCGGCCAGTGTACCATCGGCGCCAGCAGAAAGCGCAGCCGGTGCAAACCCAAGGAAAGCGTATCTCTTTCGCCAACCTCCAGCATACGGTCTTCCGACAATGCACCTGTGCCGAAGAACTGCTTGATCAGGGT
>OJNP01000381.1_pt1 | contig 33912 bp, 38 predicted proteins | sample 1597921 | NCBI WGS metagenome assembly OJNP01 (sample SAMN01915213, study PRJEB22387) | human gut metagenome | isolation source: stool | host: Homo sapiens | place: USA | reverse complement strand
GAGCACCACCTTGCCAAGGTGGGGGTCGCGAGTTCGAGCCTCGTTTTCCGCTCCATGACAACAAAAGGTCCGACTTTCGGGCCGGTCCTTTTTTCAGGCGGCGACATAGCCAAGAGGTAAGGCAGAGGTCTGCAAAACCTTTATCCCCGGTTCGATTCCGGGTGTCGCCTCCATTTTTATATGCCGAGGTGGCGGAACTGGCAGACGCAAGGGACTTAAAATCCCTCGGGTAGTGATACCCGTACCGGTTCGATTCCGGTCCCCGGCACCAGCACACTGGCAACATCTATTGTTATAATCAGCTCATCAGGCCTGACGACGACGGATGTTGTTCTTTCTAAAACGGACTTCACCAACGTGAGGTCCGTTTTTTGTTTTAGGGCGATCAAAAAATCATGCCAGCAGTTTTGTAATTCGTCGATGGTTACTTTGATTTCAGGGACCAGCTGTAACTGCGAAATTTCCTTTTCTACGGTCTTTAATTCGGTCTTGAGGTAGAGAGCCGGGTGGTGTGGTTTCCGTCTCCACCATTGGTGTCAAGCGTGATAAGGAAGCGACAAAAATCTGGAAGGCTGGAATGAATGAAGCTATACGCCGAGTAACCCCGAAACCCGTTGTTGTCTATGGCGGTGATATAGGCTATCATTTCCCTTGCAGGGCATTATATTTTGATAATGCCGTGACGGAAAAGATGAAAAGCGGCAAGGGCGATGGGCGGTAGAGGCGCGGGCAGTGGGATGAGTGTAAAGGGCAATCGGTATGGGACGCAATATAAGAGCTACTTCACGTTTGGAAACATAAAGTTCGTGGCTAAGACGAGCAGACAGTCAGAAACTTTGATGGAGACAAGAACCAAAGGCAGAATTGATGCAACAGTAGGCGGGAACAAGCTGGTCAGGCTAACATTCCACAACGACAATACAATGACAATAATAAGAGAAATAAAGTAATCGGACCGGAAAATCCTTGCCAGGGCTCAGCGGGCGCGGGATAATTACCTTAGGGCGAACGGAAGAACCGGAGTCTTACGACCATAGTGTTAAGCCGGGTAGCACATGTGAAAGAAGACGGCGTGGCTTTCAGTGTGGGTGAGAGGCGTAAGCCTAATAGTACGCGCGAAAGCCATGAAAGCCATTGTATAGGCCGTCGCCATCTTTCGTCGAAAACTGGAAAACTGTCGAAAACGCAGTCCGGGTCCAAATCCTGGTGGAAGGGCAAAAGGACGAGAAAGCGTCCTTTTGTCGTTGTATAACCCAATAAAATATGGAAACAGCTAAAAGCAGAGTCAGAAATGACCCTGCTTTTTTGTTGCCCCAAAAGCAAGGATGATGGGAGCCGATGAATGATGAAAACCTGAAGCCGTTTGGCAAACTAACAGAGAGCGAACTGAGAGAAATCCGGAAAAAGGTGGTCTTGCCTCCGGCCGGAAACGGCGGGCTTTAAGATTCTGGAAAGACCTTACCCGAACGATTCCGACCTGATTATCCCGGCCTTTGACGGACTGAGTGCTGATATCCGGCGGCATCTGCACACGCACTACTGACTGAAGGGCGGCCGCGGCAGCACGAAGTCCTCCTTCCTCCCCCTACAGATTTCCAAGCTTATGATCGCCCATCCGGACATCCATGCGGTGGTACTGCGCAAGGTCGGCAATACGCTGAAGAACTCCGTCTACCAGCAGGTGGAATGGGCATTGAGGCCTTGGGACTCTGTGCGAAATTCACCTTCAAGAAGTCTCTCATGGAGATTATCCTGGACCGGACGGGGCAGAAGATCCTGTTTTTCGGTGTGGACGACGCGGAAAAGCTGAAGCTCCGGAACGAGATGTCTTACAGGCACGAATACCTGGGCGAAGTCACGGAATCCGGTGGCTCCAGTCTAGGAACCATATCTACATCGACAAGAAGAGGTGTCCGAACGCGTACCGCGAGTTTGTGACATACGAATATGAGCGCAACCGGGACGGGCAGTATTTGAGCGCCTATCCCGATAAAAACAACCACGACATCGACGCTGCGCGTTATGGATGTAGCGACGTGATGCCCGTACGGACGCAGATCCGCACCGGGCGTTTTGATTATTGAGGATATTGAGGATGAAGACATGAGCGAAAAACAGTTTGAAGCCTGCGAAGGTAACGTGTACCGCCTGATGCGGGATGCGTATTACGGTGATGGAGGATTTAAGGGCGGCTATCTGATTAAGCATAAACGCGAAGTCCTGGAGAACTACCAGGACCGCCAGCATATCGCTTACTACATGAACTACTTTGCGTCTATCGTCAACGCTCTGGTGGACCCGGTGTTCAAGCGAAGCCCTCTGCGCGACTGGAAAGGAAGCGCTTCCACCATCATCGAGGCCTTCGTGAAGGATGTCGACGGTACCGGCACCGACATGGACGCCTTCATGAAGCAGGCGGCCTTATCGGCAAAACTGTACGGTGCCGTCTTCCTCGTTGTGGAGAACTTCCAGAGCATGGACCTTCCGCCGACGATGGGACAGGCACTGCAGGAACGGAAATTCCCCTATGCGTACACGCTGGATCCGGACCGTGTGGAATCCTGCACCATCGACAAGAACGGGCGCGTGCTCTCCATCAAGTTCCGGGATATGGCCGTGGCATCCACCCGCGGGGAACAGCTGGAGCGGACCGTCTACTTTGACGAGCAGCATTGGTCGATCCTGGAGAACGGAGTGCAGGTCTCGGCGGGTGAGCATAACCTTGGTGAAGTTCCGGTTGTGTTCTTCCCGTCCCAGAAGGTCAAGAGCGGCGAAATCAACCCGACGCCGGAGCTTTATCCCGTTGCAGGCATCGCGAAATCTCTGTACAATCACTGCTCCTGGCTGACGGAAATCCTGCGGAACCAGACGTTCCCGGTCCTGACGTTTCCCAGCAAGGAAGCGACGGACCTCGTCATCGGCAGCAACAACGCGTTGTGCTATGACGGCGACACGGTGAAGTTCCAGCCGGGCTTTATTTCTCCTCCGTCGGATTCGGCACAGATGCTCCAGTCGCAAATCAAGATGCTGATTGAGGAGATGTACCGCATGGCCGGTTTGAGCTTCGTAACCGGCACGCGCCAGGAATCGTCCGGCATTGCCCGCCAGTGGGAGTTCGAACGGACGAACCAGCGTTTGAGCGAGTTCGCCATGCGCTGCTCCATGACGGAACGGAAGATGGTTCTGAAGGTGGCCCGCTGGATGAGTCTCGACATCGACTATACGGCGACCTACTCGTCCGACTTCGGCGTCACGGATATCTCGACGGAGCTGAAGAATGCCCAGGCAGTCCTGGACATGGACCTGTCTCCGGAACTGCGGGTTGAAGTCGCCAAGCAGGTGATGGGTTCGTACCTTCCGGATCTTTCTGCAGAACGATTTGACGAGATTGTCGGCAGCATTGGAGAGGATGGCCTGGAATCGGAATACAGCGAACCGCCGGCGGGGAAACGGCCGGCCGGGTTCGACGTGGCTCCGGGCGAAGAAGGGATGGAGCCTGACAAGGAGTAACCTATGGACGAACTGCAGCGGCAATTGAGAGCCTTTTCCCAGGCGTATGGCCAAAAGGGAAAAGCCATCGTGGAACGGATCCAGCAACTGATGGATGGCGGAATGACCGTCACCCAGGCCGTGCAGCAGGCGTTTCAGGAGTACGATGTCGCGGACTGGCTGGACGCGAATGTTTCTCAGGCCATCGTTTCCACGGCCCAGGATGCCCTGGGAGCCGAACTGGCCGGCGCGCTTTCTTCGGCGGAACTGCTGAAGGCCTTGTCCACTCCCTGGGACGGGTCCGGCATGACGCTGTCCCAGAAACTGCATGGTGCCAGCCGGGAAATGCGGCAGTCTATCGTGGAAACCGTTCAGAACCAGATTCGGCGGAACAGCACCGTCCGGAAGACGGCCCAGGCATTGTATGACGGCTACGGCTATGGGCATATGACCGGTACGCAGGAGCTTCCCCGGTACCTGGATGAACTGACCCGGTGGGCCCGGTCAAGCCGGGAGAGCATGACGCCGGCCGACCAGCTGTCGGTGCTGAAAGCAATCCGCAAAGTAAAGGCCCAGGCAGATGGATTGGCCGATGACCGTGTAACATACAACCACTTTCGGACTTCCCTTTGGGAGCTCATGGACAAGCTGGGGCATGGCAGCCAAAAAGCCGCCCAGCGGGCCCTTCAGAACGCCATACAGGAGAAAAGCCGGTACGTGGCCGAGCGGATTGCCCGGACGGAAGCCGCCAGGGCAAGATATGATGCCTTCATTGCCCGGTACGGGGAAGATGAGGACGTGGTGGCGTACCAGTGGAAACTAGGCAGCCGTCACCCGGCGGAAGACATCTGCGACATGTACGCTGAAGCGGACCTGTACGGCCTGGGGAAGGGAATCTTCCCAAAGGATGCGGCGCCGGTGAACCCGGCTCATCCCCATTGCCTGTGCCATTATGCTCCGGTGTACAGGCGCGAGCTGGAAGGGCGGAAACGGTCCGACAACGTGGAAGAAAACGGCCGTGCCTGGCTGGCTAAACAGCCCCTGCACATCCGGCAGGCCATCCTGGGAGTGAAAGGAGAACAGGAGTGGAAAGCCGGCAGGGTGGGGTGGATGGAGAAGGCAAGAAACTTCAAAATGCCGTCTGTGATTCATGCTTCTAGACTGACAAAACCGATTGAGAATGGTATAATTAATAAAAGAAAAAACGAAAGCGCTACGGGAAAAGCGAGCGCTATCACGCATGGGTTTGGAGAATTGAATGTTCGCCAGCGCAATCTTTTGGCTGTGCTTCCTAAGTTTGGTTCCCGAGTGACCGTTAAGAAAAAAGGAGTTAAGTTAGGGGACCTTGCGGCAATGACCGCCGCCACTGGTGTTGAGTTTGCGGTATTCACGAGAAAATCAGAAAGGCTTGTTATTCGTGGGAATAAAAACGGTGTTCCCGGCAGCATAAAAGAACTTGCAGAATTAAGCCGTCAAGGTTACCGCTTTAGTGGGCATACACATCCTGGAACAGGTGTTAATGTTTTATGGCCTTCAGGCGGGGATAAAAAGGCATTGCGGTTATTCAACCAAGAGCTTAGCGTTATCCTTGATTCTTTAGGAAGACACAGAAAATATGGGAAGGAATGATTGATATGTCAAAACTTGATTTTTGGCAAAAACATAGACCCGATATTGAACAATACTGTGCCACCCATAGCCTTTCCGTAGCAAAGTTCCGCAGAGCCCTGAAAAGCTGGGGGCCAGACGATTATGTTGTTCATGCGGAAGTTCCAGAAGGGTATGACGATAATGCTCCGCTACCTGCAGCTTTAATTGTGTATAAAACGGAGTCCGGGTTAAAATTTGAACAGACCGAGTATACGCAGAAAACTTTGGGGTATGATAATGAATAATTTCAAACTGATTTTTCGAATCTTAAAATATATTGAGACTTGCATGGAGTACGAAGAATTCGATGATGACAATTTCACGGCTTCGCATTTCGGTGTCAGTAAAGCCCTGTTCCTGAATATCCTTCAGACCCTTTTAGAAGCAGGCTATATCAGCGGAATCAAAATTGTAACCGATAAGTGCGGGTCAGATATTGTTTTGATTAACCCTCACTTAACCCTTGCTGGAATGGAATATCTGGCCGATAATACAATGATGAAAAAAACGTACAAGTTACTAAAAGGAATCAAGGATATTACACCTGGTGCCTAACCATTAAGCCCCCTGCTCCGGCAGCGGGCTTTTCTTATGCCTTAATTTCATATGAGCTTCATCAAGCAGACCTTCAGGCCTGCTTTTTTATTACCCTGATAGCTTCGGCCAGGCGCCGATCTATAAATCAGTTGCCCCAGGCGGGCAGGAGGAACAAACATGGCATACACACTGGAACAAATCTTCGAGGCCCTTGGCAAGGCTGACAACGGGGGCGCTATGGTGGCTGATCTCCAGTCCATCATCAGCACCGCCCGGAACGAGGCCGCGGCGAATCGTGTGGAACGGAACAAGGTGCTGGACGCCCTTGGGCTCCGCGGCAGTGAAAACCCTGAAGCGGCCCTGAACAACCTGCGTACGACGCTGGAAGCCCTGAAGAAGACGGGCAATCCCGAATCGTTGGGCAGTCAGCTTACTGCCCTGCAGAACCAGGTAAAGGAGTTGACGGACAAATATGCTGCCTCGGAAGAAAAAGCGAAAGCGGAGCACACGAAGCGGATCCACACGGCGATGCATTCTGCACTGCAGACCGCCCTGGCCAAAGGGAACGCCCTGAACCCGGAAGCCTTTACGAAGCTTCTGTCGGACCAGGTGGTCGTCAACGCGGATGACACCCTCGCCATGAAGGCCGGGGACAAGACGGTTTCGATTGACGAAGGCGTCAAAGGCTGGCTGAACGGCAATCCCTGGGCTGTGAAGAACACGGGCGTCGGCGGAGCTGGGTCCGGTGGTGCGGGTAACCAGAAACCGACGTATACCATGGATGATTTGAAGGGCATGACGCCGGAACAGATCAATAAGAACTGGGAAAACATCAAAAACAGCTTAGAGAAAGGATGATTGAACAATGGCAATTTCTACTTTTATCCCGACCCTCTGGTCCGCACGCCTCCTGGCGCATCTGGACAAGAGCCTGGTCCTCGGCAACCTCGTAAATCGTGACTACGAAGGCGAAATCAAACAGTTTGGCGACCGTGTGAAGATCAATCAGATTGCGGACGTCACTGTAAAAGACTACGTCAAGGGCACGGATATCACTTACGATGCCGCGGACGGCACACCGACGGAATTGGTCATCGACCAGCAGAAATACTTCGCCCTGGCGGTCGACGACGTCGATAAGGCTCAGGCGAACATCGCCTTGCTGGACCGTAGCTTGGAACGCGCGTCTTACGCTCTGCGTGACATCATCGACCAGCGCGTAGCCAGTCACTCTAAGGACGCTTCGACGACCCTTACGGTGGCTGATATTGAGGATCCGGCGCAGGCCTATGATTCCATCGTGGCCATGAGCGTGGCCCTGGACGAGAAGAACGTCCAGAAGGAGGGCCGTTGGCTCGTTATTCCGCCCTGGTTCTACGGTCTGCTGCAGAAAGACCAGCGCTTCGTCACTGGCACGGATGCAGCCGATACTCGTCTGACCACCGGCGTGGTTGGCGCTGCAGCCGGTTTCCGTGTCTACGAATCCAACAACCTGGTAACGGTGAAGACCACCGGTGTCGTTTCCATCATGGCCGGCACGAACGCCGCCATCTCCCTGGCGACGCAGGTGCTGAACACGGAAGCGCTGCGCCTGGAGAAGGCCTTCAGTGACGCGGTCCGCGGTCTGCTGGTCTACGGCACGACGGTCGTGCAGCCGAACGCCCTGGTTACGCTGAAGGCCAACCAGAAGACGGGTGCCTGATGGTCCGCGCAGCATTCGATGTGTCAGCCTTGGTCCGGACCCTGAGGAATGCGACGGATAAAATGCCCGGCCGGCTCCGTGAAGCAATGGACATCTCCGTGCGGGATGTCCAGGAGCGGGCCCGTAAAAATCACCGCTTCGTCACTCGGACGGGGGATGCGGAGACATCCATAAAGACTTCGGTCGACGTTGACGGAGGGCATCTGACGGGGACTGTATACACGGCACTCCCGCATGCCGTGTTCCTGCACGAGGGGACACCGCCCCATGTCGTCGTTCCTCGCACCAAAATGGCACTGCGCTGGAGCGACGGCGGGAGCTTCGTTTTTGCCAAAAGGTCCCAGGTGGCTGGAATCCAGGGCGACCCGTATCTTTATAATGCCCTGGCCGAGGAACGGGCATCAATCGTCAGCAGGTTCGAGGCCATTGGCGGACTGCTTAAGGAGTGATGACGATGGAATTGATTACGGCGACGGACATTACCGATTCTGTCCTGGCAGGGCGCGTAACCGGCGAGGAGCTGGCATTCGCCAATGAGGCGGTGGTCCGTCTGGCTGCTACCTACGGAGTGAAGGAAGAGGCCATCGTGGCTTCCAATCTGGTCAAACGGTACGCTGTGGTAATTGCCTGCCGGGAGTGCTGTTTGAACCTTGTCGGCACAGACCCGACGGTACAGATGGATGGCGCACGGCAGGACGACATCTACGAACGCAAGTACAAGCTGTATGACGCCATGTCCAAAGACATCCTGAAGGAGTTGACGTTGGCGGACTTTGCCGGCGAGGAAAACGGCGCAGAAAACGGAGGTGGCGCATGGACGAAAACGGTGAATATCTACCGGGGATAAGCGATTACTCGGCCGCTATCTGCGAAGAACTGCAAGAAGCGGTCCCGGAGGTTCCCTGGACGGAGGAGATTAAGGGCCCGGCCCTGGCGGCCGGCCTTCTGGTCGTTGGGCTGGCGGCGAAATAAAAATAACGTTATCATTTAAACCTATCTTCGTGACAGGTTTATTTTTTTGATTGTCCTTCTGTTTTATGGTATAATAAATCATTATATGACAATTCAATAATAGGGGTATTGTGCCTGTTTTACGGCAGCCCCGCATCATTCCATCGAATGGAGGCAAAGCTTATGCAACAAACCCCAGATTGGTCCCGCGGGGATCTGTATCTGCGTGAAAACGCGCCTGAGCTGGTCCCTTTCTTGGAGAAGTACGGTCCCTGCACCTTGCGGCCCAAGGATGAAGCACAGCATTTCGAAGTCCTGCTGACGGGTATCGCGGCACAACAACTGCCGCCGGACACGAGTCTCGCCATCATGGCCCGCCTCAAGAACCTGACCGGCGTGCCGGTCACGCCGCAAGGCCTGTTGAAACTGACCGACGAAACCCTTGCCACGTGCGGCCTGACGGCCCTCAAGGTGACCTATATGAAGAACTTCGCCCGCGATATCCAGAGCCAGGCGCTCAATCTGGCGCAGCTCGAGGAACTGCCCGATCCGCAGCTCCTGAAACGGCTGAAGCAGGTGAAGGGGCTGGGACAGTGGACTATCGAAATGTTCATGCTCCTGTGCCTGTGCCGCCCGGATATCCTGCCCGGTGACGATTTCCTGCTGAAAAAGGAAGTCAAAGGACTGTTCGGACTGGAAAAGATCCCCAAACGCGGCGAACTGATCAAACTGACGGAAAAATGGCGCCCCTGGCGCAGCCTGGCCGTGTGGTACCTGTGGCAGAACAGTGCCGCGGAGGAAACTGGCCGCTGAGAGAACCCTCATCCCGTAAGATGGATAAGTATTTTAAGAGGAAACACACATGGTATCGACTGTATTTGACTTGATGAAGATTACGCCGGCCGTCCAGGCGAACCTGGCGAAGATGGGCATCCGGAAGCCCATGCCGGTCCAGCAGCGGGCCATTCCCGCCCTGGTGAACGGGCGCGATGTCCTGGCCCGGGCCCAGACGGGAACCGGCAAGACGCTGGCTTTCCTGATTCCCCTGGCCCAGAAGATTGACCCGAAAAAGAACTACGTCCAGGCCCTCGTCATTACGCCGACGCGGGAACTGGCACAGCAGACGAACGACGTCCTGAAGCAGGTCTCCGACGGCATGGGGCTGAAGACCCTGGCCGTGACGGGCGGCCGCGACTTTGAAACGCAGAAGCGGAAACTGCAGGGCAACGCGCAGATCCTGATTGGGACGCCGGGGCGGTTGCTGGACCATATCGCCAAGGGCAATACGGACTTGGGCGGCGTCACCTTCCTCGTACTGGATGAAGTGGACGAAATGCTCGCCCAGGGCTTCATGGAGGACGCAGCCAGACTGATCGCCATGACGGACCCGGACCACCAGACCATGCTCTGCTCGGCCACCGTGTCCGAGGAAATCAACAAGCTGGGCCGCAGTCTGACGAAGAACTGCCTCGTCGTGGACCTCGATCCCGATGAAGCCGTCGTCCGGAGCATCCAGCAGATCTGCGTGCGTACGGCGGAGGAAAACAAGCCCGCCGTGCTGATGCAGCTCATCGGCCGCCTGAATCCCTACCTGATGCTCGTATTCTGCATCAGCAAGGAGCGGGCGAAGGAGGTCAATGAGTTCCTCGGGGAACACGGGTACAACGTCGACGTGCTGACTGGTGACATGAGCCCGGTCAAGCGCAAGACGGTCATGAAGAAGTTCCGCGAAGCAAAGATCCAGATCCTGGCCGCCAGCGACATTGCCGCACGCGGCCTGGACGTGGAAGGCGTCACGCACGTCATCAACTACGACGTGCCCCACGACCCTGACTGGTACGTACACCGCGTAGGCCGCACCGGCCGTGCCGGCCGTGACGGCATCGCCATCACGCTGTATACACCGGAAGAGCTGCGCTGGCTGCACAATATCGAAAGCAAGCTCGGCATCACGATGGAAAAGCAGACGCCCGAAGGACGTACCGTCGTGCGCCGTACGCGGATTGCCGCCAAAAAGAAGGCGGCGGCCGCACCGAAGACGAGGGGCCGCAACTCCGTGGGAGACAAACGCCACGCACCGAAGACCGGCTCCAACCGCCGGCAGCTGTCCCGCACGGCAGCCCGCCGCCAGAACCTTGAACAGAAGGAGGCGGTCAAAAAGAGGGCGGAGAAGGACGCCGCCAAGGCGGCCAAGGACCGGCGCCGCAGCAGCCGCTGAAGTCAGGCCATACAGGCCGCAACACGTTTGAATTCTACATCAGGACCGGGTGATCTTTCTTGTTCTTGAAATCCGTGACAGCCTTAGGCTTCAAGTCCTTTGCGGACCGCACGAACCTCGAATTCGGGGCAGGCATTACGGCCATCGTCGGTCCGAACGGATCCGGAAAAAGCAATATTTCCGATGCCGTGCGCTGGGTCTTGGGCGAACAGCGCGTCAAGTACCTGCGCGGCAGCAAGATGGAAGACGTCATCTTCAACGGGACCAGCAAACGCCGTCCCCTGGGGGTGGCGGAAATCACGCTCGCCTTTGACAACGCGGACCGGGCGCTGGCACTGGACTTTGACGAAGTGACGATTACGCGCAAGCTGTTCCGTTCCGGGGACAGCGAATACGCCATCAATAAAAAACCGTGCCGTTTGAAAGATATCCAGGAACTGCTGGCCGACACGGGCATGGGCAAGGGCGCCATGTTCATCATCGGCCAGAACCGCATCGATGAAATCCTCAACAGCCGTCCGGAAGACCGCCGTAGCATCTTCGAGGAAGCGGCCTCCATCGCGGGGTACCGCATCCGTAAGAACGATGCCGCACGCCGGCTCGACGAAACGGCGAACAACCTGCTGCGTGTCAATGACATCAAAACCGAAGTGGGGCAGCAGGTCGAACCGTTGCGCCTCCAATCCGAAAAGACGCTGAAATTCCGCGAACTGGACGGGGAATTGCAAACGGTGCATCTGACGCAGGCCGTCAACCGGATCGACAATATCGAGTCTGTCCGGCAGAAGGTCCGTGCGGAAAAGGAAGAGGCCCAGAACGCCCTGGCCGCCAAAACAGCCGAAAAGGCGGAGCAGGATGCGGAATGCGCCGGGCTGCAGCATCAGCTGGACAGCCTGAACGACACCGTGGCCCACATGAAGGAAGGCATTGCGGCCAAGGAAAAGGAACTGGGCGGCGTAAAGGCAGAAAACGATGTCCTGGAGGAACGTGTCAACCAGTATGGCACCCAGGTGGAACGCCTGACGAAGAGCAACGCGAAACTGGATGGGGAAATCCGGCAATGGGACGGGCAGCTCCAAGTCCTGGCCGGTGAATATGACAAGCTGGAAACGGCGGGCAAGGAAGCCGAACGTCTGGCCGCCGGATTTGAAGAAGAAAAGGTGCAGGAGACGAAGGCCCGCGATGAAGCCCGCCGGAAGGTGGAGGAATTGCGGGACAGCAATTTCGCGGGCGCTCAGAAGATGGTGGAACTACGTAATGATCTGAACCAGCTCCGCAAGGAACAGGAACAGCGCATGGCCCGCCGCGATAAACTGAAAAAGGAAATCGGCGAAGAGGAAGCCCGTGCGGCGGAACTGCAGGAAACCGCCCGGGACCTGCTGGGCCGGAAAGGCCGTCTCGAAGAGGACCGGGATACCTTCCTCCGCGACGGCAAGAGCCTTGCTGCCAAAGTGCAGGGGCAGGAGCAGGAACTGGCAGCTGTGCAGCGGCGCTACGACGACTGCGGCCGCCGTGCCGCCGGCGTGGAATCCCGGCTCCATATGCTGGAAAACATGCAGAAGGCCCTGGACGGATTTGGCAAAGGAATCAAGGCCGTCATGAAGGGGGCCGGCCCCTGGCGGGATGCCGTCATCGGACCGGCTGCCGCATTGATCAAGGTGGAACCGGAATATGTGACGGCTGTGGAAACAGCCCTCGGGGCCGGGGCCCAGGACCTGGTCATCCGCACGGCAGACGCCGCCAAACAGGCCATCGCCTTCCTGAAACGGGAGCAGGCAGGCCGGGCCACGTTCCTGCCCCTCGACACGATCCGCCGCCCGCAGCTTCGGGAGGACGAAGAGGCACTGGCACATCTGCCGGGCATCCGCGGGTTCGCAGCCGACCTGGTCCGCTGCGACGCCGAAGCGGAACCGGCCTTCCGTTTCCTGCTGGGGCGGGTGCTGGTGGCGGAAACCCTGGATGCCGCCCTCGACGCGGCGCGCAAAGGGCATTTCCGTCTCCGCGCCGTCACGTTGGACGGAGACATCGTCCATGCCGGCGGTTCCCTGACCGGCGGCAGCCGCGGCCACAACGAGGCGGGTTACCTCTCCCGCGGCCGTGACATCGCGAAACAGCAGACGGATTTGCAGACCCTGCATCAGGAACTTCTGACCATCCAGGAGGACAAGGAAGTCCGGGAAGATGCGCTGGCCAAAGAGCGCCGGAAACTGGACGGGCTGCGGGACAGTGTGCAGAAGCTCAATGTGGAGCTGGAAAAGGTCAAAGGGGAGCAGCAGCGCAACGACGATGCGCTGCGACAGGTGCAGGAAAAGCTCCGGCTCGACCTGGATACGCGTTCCCTGCTGGGGAAGGAGTACATGGAGGCCCGGCAGGAAATAGCCGGCAAGGAAGGCCCGCTGCAGGAACTGGAAGCGGCAAACGAGGCGGCCAGGACGGCCCTCGACGAACTGCAAAAGGAGATCGGCGGCCATGAACGCCGGCTGCAGACAGTGGAAAGCCAGCTGCAGGACGCGCGCATCCGTGTCCAGACGACGGCTGCGCAGCGCAAGTCCACGGAAGACCGTATGAAGGACATCGATACGACGCTGGGCCGGTTGCAGGACGGGTACGCAAAGAACGAAGAAGAACAGGAAAAGCTGCGGCAGGGAATCGAGGAAAGCAAGCGCCGGAAGGAAGAGCTGGCCGGAACTACGGTCCGCCTGCTGCAGGAATTGAAGGATATTACGAGCGGGACTGACGACATCAGTTCCCGGAGCGTCGGGCTGAACAACCGCCTGGGCGCGGCCCAGGCCCGGCAGGAAGCCCTGTCACGGGACAAGGAGAAGGCGGAAAAGCGCGTCCAGGCCGCGGAACTGGAAAGTGTCAAGCAGGAAACCACTTACCAGAACGCCGTGGACCAGCTGGCCCAGGAATTCCAGCTTAGCGTGGACGAAGCCCGCGCCCGGGGGCTGGCGGAAGACAAGGGGGAAACGGCGCTGCGCCGCAGGGAACTTGCGTTGCAGCGGCGGATTGAGGAACTGGGCGAAATCAATCCGGCGGCGGTCGAGCAGTATGCTGCCGTCAAGGAACGCTACGAGTTCCTGGAAAAGCAGTACAACGATATGCAGGACGCGAAGCAGAAACTGGAAACGGTCATCGCCGAAATCAACAGCGGCATGACAAAGCGTTTCCGCGAGGCCTTCACGCAGATCAACGAATATTTTCATGCGACCTATGTGCAGCTCTTCGGCGGCGGAACGGCCCTCCTCAAGCTGTCGGACCCCGGCGACATCCTGGAATCGGGCATCGATATCGAGGTGCAGCCGCCGGGTAAGCGGCTCCAGAGCCTGTTCCTGCTTTCGGGCGGCGAACGGGCCCTCACGGTCATCGCCCTGCTCTTCGCCCTGCTGAGTTATCATCCGACGCCGTTCTGCATCCTCGACGAAATCGACGCGCCTCTGGATGATGCGAACATCGAACGCTTTGCCCGTTTCCTGGAAGGGTATGCGCAGCAGACGCAGTTCATCGTCATTACGCACCGCAAGGGTACCATGGAGGCGGCCAATGTCATGTACGGCGTCACCATGGAGGAGTCGGGCGTTTCGAAGATTCTTTCCGTCAAAATGAGTGACAAGCTGCCCGGCGTCGAGTGACGGGGGTCCGGTGAAACCTTCCGGCCGGGTTGCGAATCGGCCTGGTCGTAGTATAATGAAAGAAATAAGAAGGACGCGAAAAGGAAGAACGCAAATGGGTTTTTTTGAGAATCTGAAAAAGAGCCTCACCAAGACGAGACAGAATTTCACAGACCGCATCAGTGAACTGGTCGGAGCTTCCGCCAAGATTGACGAAGACTTTCTGGATGAACTGGAAATGATCCTCCTGACGGCCGATGTAGGTGTCGCCACGACGGAAGGGCTGATTGACGATGTGCGCCAGGCAGCCAGAAAGAAGGAGATCCAGGGTACGCAGGATGTCATCCCGTTCCTGAAGAAACGGATTGCGGACCTGCTCCATGACGACGGCGTGCGCACCCGCATCAGCGGCCATCCGACGGTCATCCTGGTGGTCGGCGTCAATGGGGTCGGCAAGACCACGACCATCGGCAAGCTGGCCAACTATTTCCATCTCTTCAACTACAAGGTCATGCTGGCTGCCGGCGATACATTCCGTGCCGCCGCGTCGGCCCAGTTGAAGATCTGGGGGCAGCGGGCCGGTTGCGATGTCATTGCCCACGAGGAAGGGGCCGATCCGGCCGCCGTCGTGTTTGACGCCCTGAAGGCCGCCAAAGCGCGCGGGGTGGATATCCTGTTCGTCGATACGGCAGGCCGGCTGCACAACAAGGCCAACCTCATGAACGAGTTGGGCAAGATCGACCGCATCATCAAACGCGAAATTCCCGATGCACCGCAGGAAGTGTTCCTGGTCCTCGACGCCACGACGGGGCAGAACGCCATCACCCAGGCCAAGGTCTTCATGGAGACGACCCCTGTCACCGGGGTGGTGCTGACCAAACTCGACGGGACGGCCAAAGGCGGTGTCGTCGTTGCCATCAAGAAGGAACTGGGCCTGCCGGTCAAGTGGATCGGCATTGGCGAAGGCATCATGGATTTCCGGCCTTTCGAACCGGATAAATTCGTGGATGCCCTGTTCGATCCGCCCGCAGAAGACGGGGCGGACCAACCGGAGGCCTGAGGCGGAAGACTGCCCGGCCGGATTCCCGGAAAGGGAAATGTCCATTTCATGTAAAACTTCATTTCAATACCGCAAAAGGCTGTGAAAGCTCTGTGCCCTGGGGAATGGGCGGCTTCCACGGCCTTTTTCTGTAAGGAGGCGGACAAGTATCATGTCAAAACCTGTCGTCCAACGGCTATTGCTGCTGATTCCGGTCCTGTTCGGCATTTCCCTCGTCACGTTCCTGTTGATGCACGTGTCGGCGGAGGATGCCGTCGATGTCATGTACCGGCAGAGCGGTGCCGTATCGGAATCCGTCAAGGCGGCCACGCGGACCCGCCTGGGCCTGGACCGGCCTTTATTGGTACAATATGCGTTGTGGCTCCGGGCCCTGTTCCTGGGCACGAGCCTTTCCATCGGCACGGGCCTTCCCGTCAGCGGCATGATTCTGGCCAAACTGCCGGCGACGCTGGCCCTGACCTTCTCGTCCCTGGCCCTGACCGTCGCCGTATCGCTGCCCCTGGGGATTTACTGTGCCCTGCATAAGGACAAGGTTCCGGATTACATCATCCGCATCGGCTCCTTTGCCGGCAATGCGCTGCCAGGGTTCTTCGTATCCTTCCTGCTGCTCTATTATGTGGCGGTGCGCCTGCACTGGCTGCCTGTCATGGGCGACGGGAGCTGGCGGTCCTTCATTTTGCCTGCCTGTTCCCTGGCCCTGCCCATGACGGCCAAGTATACGCGCTACATCCGCGGCGGGTTTTTGCGGGAGTTGGGCAAACCCTACGTTTCCGCATCCCTGCTGCGGGGAATTCCCTATTCCATCATCCTGCGCCGGTTCGTCCTGAAATCGGCGTCCCTGACACTCATCACGGTCCTGGCCCTGTCCGTCGGGTCCCTGCTGGGCGGTACGGCCATCATCGAGAGCATCTTCCGCATCGACGGGATCGGCAACATGGCTGTCCGGGCCATCCTCATGAAGGATTACCCTGTCATCCAGGCCTACGTGCTGTGGACGGCGGTCATCTACACCTTTGTCAACCTGGCGGCAGACCTGCTCTATCATCATTTCGACCCGCGCATTGTGGCGACGGACACGTCGGAAGGAGGCGGCATTCATGACTGATGCGAAAGCGCTGCGCCGCATCCGCCTGTTCCTGTTCCTGGCCGTCGTACTCCTCGCAATCGCCGCCTTTGCGGATTCCCTGGCTCCCCATGATCCCTACCTGCAGGACCTGGACCTGTCGCTGCTCCCGCCTGGCGGCACCTATCCGTTGGGTACGGACCGTTTCGGCCGCTGTGTCCTGTCGCGCGTCATTGCCGGCAGCACCATTTCCATCTACGCGTCCCTGGCCGTCGTGGCCCTGACTTTCGTACTGGGAACGGTAACGGGCCTTGTGGCCGGATTTTCCGGCGGCTGGATCGATACGGCCCTCATGCGGATTACCGACGTGTTCCTGGCTTTCCCGGTCCTTGTCTTCGCCATCGTGGCAGCGGCCATGTTCAGCGGCATCGGGGGGGCGCAGTTCAGCGGCCTGACCGGCGCCATCCTGGCCCTGGCCCTCATCTCGTGGCCGAAATATGCGCGCCTCGTACGCAGCCAGGTTCTCGCTATCCGCCACAGACCTTTCATCAGCGCGGCCCGCTTCAGCGGCTGCAGCAAGGCGGAGATCCTCTTCCGGCAGATTTTGCCCCTGGCGGTTGCACCGACCTTCATCATGATGACGGCCGACATCGGTACCATGATGCTCGAAATGGCGGGCCTGTCCTTCCTGGGACTGGGGGTGCAGCCGCCGGCTGCGGAATGGGGCCTCATGATCAGTTCCGGCCGCAGTCTCCTGCAGACTGCGCCGTGGGTCATTTTTGCCCCGGGCGCGGCGCTGTTCCTCACCGTCACCATCTTCAATTTGTTAGGCGACAGCGTCCATGACTACATGGAAACGCGGTTCGGGAAGGAGGGCTGACCATGACCGGATCTTCTTGCAGACAGAGCGTCCACGGCCTCCTGTGCTTCCTGCTGGCGGGGCTGATTTCCTGTGCCATCGTACTGACCGGCTGCGGCGGCACGAAAAAGGCCGCCCATGGGGAAAAGGTCTTCCGCTACGGGACCATGGCCTACGGCGTGGCCATGTACAACGCCGGCATGAATCCCCATAAAAGTTACAACGGGTGGTCCGCCATCCGGTACGGCGTGGGGGAGACCCTGTTCCGTTTCGATGATAAGATGCAGCCTGTTCCCTGGCTGGCAACGGGGTATGACCGTCCCGATGATTACACGGTCCGCATCCGCATCCGCGACGGCGTGACCTTTTCCAACGGCAGGCCCTGCGACGCCGAAGCCGTGGCGGCCTGCCTGCGCCATCTGGTGAAAGTGCACGAACGGGCGAAGGGGAACCTGAGACTGACTTCCGTGACGGCCCGGGGCAACATCGTCACGCTGCATTCGTCCCAGAAGACGGCGTCCCTGATCCACCAGCTCTGCGATCCGTACGGGTGCATTGTTGACGTGTCGCAGGACCTGAAGGACGATACCAAAGTCGTCGGAACGGGGCCCTTCATTACGGAGAGCCTGACGCCGACAGAGATCCATCTCCGCAAGAACCCGCATTACTGGGGCGGCCAGGTCAAAACGGACCAGGTCATCGTAAAGAGCATCACCGACGGGGAAATGCTGACCATGGCCCTCCAGAACGGCGAGGTCGATGCCGTCCAGGGCATGCCGTACAGCAGCATCACCCTGTTCGAAGCGGCGAAGGACAAGTTCAAGATTCTGTCCGTACCCACGAGCCGTGTCTTTCAGGCGGCGATGAACTTCCGCACGCCGGCCCTGCAGGACGGACGCATCCGCGCCGCCATCTGCATGGCCCTGAACAAGCAGCAGTTCGTCCGCGCCCTGCTGAATGAAAACGGCTATGCGGCCATCGGCACCTTTCCGGCCAACCTGCCCTACGGCGGCAGCAAGGTACATGATGACGGGTATAACCCGGACAAGGCCCGGGCCCTGCTTGCCGAGGCAGGCTACAAGGACACGGACGGAGACGGGTACGTCGACAAGGACGGCAAAAACCTGGAACTGCGCTGGCTGACCTACACGTCGCGCCAGGAACTGCCCCTGCTGGCCACGGCGATGCAGGGCTACCTGAAAAAGGCCGGCATCCGGCTGAACGTCAATGCAACGGATAACTCCGGCGATTTTTTGAAGAAGGGCGACTGGGACATCTATTCCAAAGCCATCGTTACGGCGCCGACCGGCGATCCGCAATATTACATAGCCAATCATTTTACGGCGCAGTCCGCCCATAACGACGGCCGCTACCGGAATCCCCGGGTCGATGCCCTGGTGCAGCGGTTCAGCGGCGAATTCGATCCGGAACGGCGGGGACAGCTTGCCATCGCCATTGTGCAGCAGGTATTGGACGACCATGCGTTCCTGTATGCGGGCCACCTGCGCATGAACCTTGTCATGCGCAACGGCGTCCAGGGGTTTGTACCGCATCCCTGTGATTATTACGAAGTGACGAAGGATCTGGACGTACCCGGGGAAGGCAGGTAGGAAATGGAACACGATATCTTTATGGAGGCGCGGAACCTTCAATATTTTTACGGGGACAGGCAGATCCTGTCCGGCATGGACTGCCAGTTCCGCCGCCACACGGTCCTCGGCATCGCCGGGGCATCGGGCAGCGGCAAGACGACCTTCATGAACGCCGTGGCCGGTCTGCTGCCGGACGGGGTGCGCATCACGGGGGAACTGCTCTACCGGGGCGTGGACCTGCTGCAGGACCGGCAGAAGCACCGGGCCTTGCGTGGCACGGCCATCGCCATGGTACCCCAGAACCCCGCGGAGTCCCTGTACCCGCTGCACACCGTCGGGGCACAGTTCCGGTTCATGATGGAAAGCCACGGGCAGAAGGAACAATGGCGGGAACAGGCCGTCCAGGCCCTGCACAGCCTGAACATGGCTGATGCGGAACGCATCCTGGAACGCTATCCGTTTGAACTTTCGGGCGGCCAGAACCAGCGCGTATGCCTGGCCATGTCCCTGCTGCAACAGCCGGAACTGCTGCTCATGGACGAGCCCACGTCGGGCCTCGACGTGGCAGCCCAGAACCGCGTGCTCGACGCTCTCGCGGCTTTTCGGGCGCGGTGTGATGCGGCCATTGTGCTGATTTCGCATAACCTGGGCTTTCTGGCCAAAACCTGTGACTGCCTGCAGGTCCTGAAGGACGGGCGGACCGTGGAACAAGGGAGAGTGGAAGAAGTCCTGCGCCGTCCGCAGACGGAATACACACGGCAGCTCCTGGCGGCGGTGCCGCGCCTTTCCAGCCTGGACGGTACGGGGGAAGGGAGGACCCTGCCATGACACTGCTTGCAGTACGGAACCTGACCAAAACATATACCGGCAGGGACGGATCCTTTACGGCCGACAGGGACATCTCCTTCTCCCTGGAGAAGGGGGAATCCGTTGGCATCCTGGGCCTTAGCGGCTGCGGAAAGAGCACCCTGGCCAAGATGATCATGGGCATGGTGCCGCCGACGTCCGGTACAATCCTCTTCCGGGACCAGCCTGTGGACTGGCGGAACGAGGCTGCCTGCAAAACCTATTACGGCAGCGTGCAGATGGTCTTCCAGGACGCCCTGTCGTCTTTCCATCCCCTGTATACGGTCGGGCGGAGCGTGATGAAGGCCCTGGAGAACTACGGTGTGGCTCCGGCGGCAGCGGCGGAACGGGCGGCAGCGGCCTTTGCGGCCGTCGGCCTGACGGAAGCGCATCTGCATAAGCGCCCGGCGGAACTGTCGGGCGGCGAAGGACAGCGGGCCGGTATCGCCCGGGCCCTGGCCCTGCGGCCGGAACTCATCGTGTGCGATGAAGTTTCCAGCGCCCTTGATACCTTGTCCCAGGAACAGGTGGCCCAGGTCCTGCAGAAGGTGAGGCGGCAGGGAACGGCCCTGCTCCTCATCAGTCACGACATCGCCTTTCTGGAGCGTCTGTGCGACCGCCTGCTCGTGATGGACGCAGGCTGCATCGTGGAAGAAGGGAAGACGGAGGCGATCCTGCGCCATCCCGCGGCGCCCCGAACGCAGTCCCTCATCCGCATGGCGGCCCGGCTGACCCTGTGAGGCGGCAGCGGCCCCGCCCAGGTTGCGGGGCGGCGGCTTCCATGATATAATGAGCGCGTAAAGGCAAAACTTGTCATGGCGCTGCGTGGTCTGACAGAGAGGAGGACGACTGTGTTCTTGTTAGTGGTGGACGGACAGGGAGGCGGAATCGGCCGTACTCTGGCGGAACGCCTCGTCAAGGCGTTTCCGGAAGCGGAAGTAGGCGTCGTGGGGACCAACTCCACGGCGACATATCAGATGATGAAGGCCGGCCCCGCCTTCGGGGCCACCGGGGAAAACGCCGTCGTCTTCAATGCCGCACGGGCCGATGTGATTGTCGGACCGGCAGGCATCGTTATGGCGAATGCCATGCACGGCGAAATCAGTCCGGCCATGGCGGCGGCCATCACGTCGGGCAAGGCCAGGATCATCCTCATCCCCATGAACCGCTGCCGGGCCTATATTACCGGCACGGCGGGCATCAAGCTGGCGGATTGCATCGCGGATATGGTGGAAGCCATCCGTCGGGACATCGTTGGATAAAGAAGTTTTCGGGAACTGTCAAGCAAAAATACTTGACAGTTCCTTTTTTGTCCTGTATAATGCCCATGTTGAGTTTGTTGCAAGATGTGTGGAAGAGAAAGTGAAGTTATGACTGCGAATGATTTCAATGACAGGATCCGCTTCGGCAGCCTTTACGAAGTGTACGGGGCGCTGCTGACGAAAAAGCAGCAGCAATGCCTGGAGCTGTATTTCTGCGAAGATTATTCCCTGGCGGAAATCGCCGATGAGATGCAGGTTTCCCGTCAGGCCATCCACGACCTCTTGAAACGGGTGGAACAGGCCCTGGAACATTACGAGTCCATCCTCGGATTCCTGCGGCGTCATGAAGAGACGCGGCGCCTTACGCAGGAAGCCGCGGAGATTCTGCGTTCGGCGGAAACGAAACAGGATTTCCGACGGCTCGGGCGGGTCCGGGAAATCCTCGGACAACTCGACGGAATCGCTTGAAACCGGAACGCTCCGGTGACACTGATATAAGGAAAGCAGGTAGACCATGGCTTTTGAAAGTTTATCCGAACGGCTGCAGAACGCCATCAAGATGTTCCGCGGCACGAAGGAAATCACCGAAGAAGACCTGAAGGCCCCGCTGCGCGAAGTCCGCATGGCCTTGCTCGAGGCCGATGTCAACTTCAAGGTCGTCAAGGAGTTCGTGGCCCGCATCAAGGAACGGGCCCTGGGTACCGCGGTGGACCAGAGCCTGAGCCCGGCCCAGCAGATCATCAAGATCGTGGACGAAGAGCTGACGGCCCTTCTGGGCGGCAAACAGGCCAAACTGGCCGTTGCCCCGAACCCGCCGACGATCATCATGCTGGTCGGTCTGCAGGGCGCCGGCAAAACGACGTCCGTCGGCAAACTGGCCCTGAACCTGAAAAAGAAGCACAAGAACCCGCTGCTGGTCGCCGCCGACATTTACCGTCCCGCCGCCATCACACAGCTGCAGGTGCTGGGTGAACAGGTAGGTGCACCGGTCTTTTCCGAAGGCACGGACGTTTCGCCCGTGGATATCGCCAGACATTCCCTGGACTATGCAGAACACATGGCCTGCGATACGGTCATCATCGATACCGCCGGCCGTCTCCATATTGATGAAAAACTGATGGAGGAGCTGCAGGATATCAAGGCAGCCGTCCAGCCTCACGAGATTCTGTTGACCATCGACGCCATGACCGGCCAGGACGCCGTCACGGTTGCCGATACGTTCAACAAGGACCTGGGCCTGACGGGACTCATCGTCACCAAGCTCGACGGCGACGCCCGCGGCGGTGCCGTGCTTTCCGTCAGGGAAGTGACGGGCTGTCCGGTCAAGTTCGTCGGCATGGGCGAAAAACTGGAAGCCCTGGAACCGTTCTATCCTGACCGTATGGCCTCCCGCATCCTGGGCATGGGCGACATCCTCTCCCTGATCGACAAGATCAAGGATACGACGGACCTGGCCAAGGCCCTCGAGATGGAGAAGAAGCTCAAGAAGGACGAGTTCACGCTGGAACAGTTCCTGGAGCAGATGCAGCAGATCAAGAAGCTGGGGCCCCTGGATACGATCCTGGGCATGATTCCCGGTATGGGCGGCATCAGCCAGAAGCTGAAGGAAGCCAATGTGGATGAGAAAGAGTTTGACCGCGTGGAAGCGATCATCCGCTCCATGACGCCGAAGGAACGGCAGAAGCCGGAAATCATCAACGGCAGCCGCCGCAAACGCATCGCCGCGGGCTGCGGCATGCGCGTGCAGGACGTCAACCGTCTGCTGAAGAACTTTGACGACAGCAAAAAGCTCATGAAAAAGATGCAGGGCATGGCGAAATTCGCCTCCAAAGGCGGCAAAATGCTTCCTTTCATGCATCGTTGAGCTGAATATAGCAAATTCCTTTTAAATGGACATTTTTGCAAGGAGGTGAAATTGACATGGCAGTTAAGATCCGTCTGAAACGTATGGGTGCCAAGAAGGTTCCCTTCTACCGCATCGTCGTTGCCGATTCCCGCTCCCCGCGTGACGGCAAGTTCATCGAAACCATCGGTACTTACGACTCCACCGTCAGCCCGGCGGCCGTAAAGATTGATGAAGAAAAAGCGCTGAGCTGGATGAACAACGGCGCACAGCCGACCGACACCGTGAAGAACCTGTTCAGCAAACAGGGCATCATGAAGAAGTTCGCTGACGCCAAGAACGCAAAGTGATTGAAGGGGCGTGAATTGCATGAAAGAATTGGTAGAAATCATTGCCAAGTCTCTGGTCAGCAATCCGTCTGCAGTAGCTGTGGAGGAAGAGGTGAACGGTACAACCACCGTCCTCCGCCTCCACGTGGCTCCTGAGGATATGGGCAAGGTCATTGGCAAACAGGGCCGCATTGCAAAAGCTATCCGTTCCGTTATGAAAGCCGTAGCTACCCGTGAGAATGTGAAAGTCATCGTAGAGATTGTTTAATACCGGGACATACGCAAAAACGTATAAAAGGTGGTATATTACATATGGCAGATTCTATGTTCGTACGCGTTCCCGTCGCCATCAAGGCGAAGGTGACCGAAGATTTGAAGCTGAAAATTATTGGAGATCTCCAAAATACGATAAAGCAGATGCAGCTTGACCTGGACCAGTTCGATTTTCAAGCCAAACAGATCATGAACCAGGCCGCCAACGACCTGTCCGCCGCTCCCCGGCTGCGCGAGCAGATTGAAGTGGAACGGAAGAAACGCACCGATGCCAAGGCGGAAGCGGAAGCACAGCTGAAGCGCGCCAAGGAACTGCAGATCGGCGCGGAGATCGGCCACGGCCAGCTGGAACGCACCGTGGAAATCAAAGTCGGCGACAACCTGGAAGCCCTCATGGGTGCGGAAATCCTGACGGAAGACGGCAAAATCATCGCCTTCCGCGAATGATCCGGCGTGAAAACAACACAGGAAAGACCAATGGAGAACATCACGATTGGACAAATAGTCGCTCCGCACGGTGTGCGGGGCGACTTGCGCATTATGCCGCTTACTTATAATACGGCGATTTTCGGTAAGATGGATTACCTGCTTCTGCCGGACGGACGCAAACTGACCGTCCTGCGGGCCCGGCCGCACAAAAACCTGATTCTGGTCACCACGCAGGAGGTGCGGACCGTGGAGGGCGCAGAGGCCCTGCGGGGGCAGAAAGTGTCCATCCGCCGGGCCGATATGCCCGAGCTGCCTGCGGGGGAATACTATGTCGGAGATCTGCTGGGGATGGATGTCGTCTGCGAGGATGGCAGTCCCGTCGGCACTTTCCACGACGTCCTCAAGACCGGCAGTGCCGACGTCTATGTCATCAAGCCGCCCCAGGGCCAGGAGATTTTGCTGGCCGCCGTGCCCGAAAACATCGTACACATCGATGTGGCGGCGCGGAAGATGGTAGTGCGCCTGCCCGAATGGGATAAGGACGGGATACGATGAAATTTATCTTTATCACGCTGTTTCCGGAGCAGATTGAAGCGGCCGGACGGCACAGCATGATCAAGCGCGGCCTGGACGCGGGCCTGCTCGAAACAGAGTGCATCAATCCCCGTGATTTTTCGACGGACAAACACCGCTCCGTCGACGACACGCCGTTCGGGGGCGGCGTCGGCATGGTCCTCAAACCCGGTCCCATGGTGGAGGCCATCCGGCTGGCGAAACAGAAGCTGCCGGACGCGCCGGTCATCGCCATGAGCCCCGGTGGCGAGACCTTCAGCCAGCCCCTGGCAGAAAAATGGGCCCGCTCCGGACAGGACCTGATCCTGGTCTGCGGCCATTACGAAGGGTTTGACGAGCGCGTCTACCACTGGGTGGATGCCAAGGTGAGCATTGGCGATTACGTGCTGACGGGCGGCGAACTGCCGGCCCTCATCATCATGGACGCCGTGTCCCGCTTCATTCCCGGCGTGCTGGGCAAACTTGCCAGCGCCGAAGAGGATTCCTTCGCCACGGGTCTTCTGGAATATCCCCAGTACACGCGGCCTGTCGTGTTCGAGGGCCTCGAGGTGCCCGAAGTGTTGCGCAACGGCAACCACAAGCTGATTGCCCGGTGGCGCCGCAAGGAATCCCTGCGGGCCACGTACCTGAAACGGCCGGACCTGCTCCCGCAGGAACTTTCCCGGGAGGACGCCGGGCTGCTTCGGGAAATAAAGGAAGAAACGGAGCAGAATCCGTAAGGTTCCGCAAAACCGTTCAAATTTTTACAAATTAACCAGATTTCCGCTTGCATGCCATGACCCGTTGTGGTACAATATTTAAGCGTAATACGGACGGTCCGCTGTGATAATTGGAATACCGCATGGGCGATAAAGTTGTTTTTTTCGAAGCCGGCAGGCTTCATCACATGAACGTCTATGAAATTGAGGAGGAAAAAATGAACATCATCGAAACCCTGGATAAGGAACAGTTACGTTCCGATATCCCCGAATTCCGTGCCGGCGACACCGTAAAGGTTTACGTAAAGGTTGTTGAAGGTACGCGTGAACGCATTCAGATGTTTGAAGGCGTCGTCATCTCCCGCAGCGGCTCCGGTGTCCGTGAAATGTTCACCGTACGCCGTATTTCCTACGGTGTAGGCGTGGAACGTACGTTCCCGGTTCACAGCCCGCGTCTGGAGAAGATCGAAGTTGCACGCAAAGGCGTGGTGCGCAGAGCAAAACTGTACTACCTGCGCAATCTGACCGGCAAGGCTGCTCGTATCCGCGAACGCCGCTGATCCGCAAACAAAGGGGGCTGCCATGGCAGTCCTCTTTTTTCGTTATTACCCCTTTGTCCATCTTTTGAGAAGAGAGGAATCAAGCAATGAGCAACAAAACGGGAGGGTCCTTCCAGGATACGCTGAACGACTGGCTCGTGTCCATCATCATCGCCGTGGCCCTGGCCTTCGTCATCCGTACCTTTATTTTCGAGCCCTACATGGTGGAAGGGACGTCCATGTATCCGACGCTGGTCAACCACGAGCGCCTCATTGTCAACAAACTGGGTTACTTCTTCCGCGACCCCGCACGCAACGAGATCATCGTCTTCCGCTATCCGAAGGACGAGCGGCGCGATTTCATCAAACGTGTCATCGCAGTCGGTGGTGACACGGTGGAAATGCGTGACGGCAAGGTGCTGGTGAACGGCAAGCAGATTGAGGAACCCTATACCTGGAAGGAAGATCCGAAAGGCATCAATCATTCCAATTACCGCAAATCCGTCGTGCCGAAGGGCCATGTCTTCGTTCTGGGCGATAACCGCAACAATTCCGAGGACAGCCGCTTCGCCGACGTGGATTTCGTATCCCTGAAACTGGTCAAAGGCAAGGCCGCCTTCGCCTTCTGGCCGCTGGACCATGCCCGTATGCTGCCTTGACGGCGGCCGGAACAGGGAGATACCGTGAGAAAGGGGAGGGCGTCATGGAACTGAAAGATTTCAAGATTCAGTGGTTCCCGGGCCACATGACCAAGGCCAAACGCATGATGGAAAGCCAGATCAGGCTGGTGGACGTCGTGGTGGAACTGCTCGATGCCCGCATCCCTGCTTCGAGCGTCAATCCCATGCTGCGGGAAATCGCAGGCAGCAAACCCCGGGTCATTGCCCTCAACAAGGCTGATATGGCTGATCCTGTGAAGACGGAAGCCTGGCTGGCCCGCCTGAAACAGGACGATGTCCCCGTCTGCGTCGTGGACTGCAGCAAAGGCAAGGGCGTCAAGCAGATGCTCGCCCTCGTCCGTGAAGCAGCCCGCCCCGTCACGGAAAAATGGCTGAAGAAAGGCGTGCGCAACCACCCCATCCGCATGATGATCGTCGGCGTGCCGAATGTAGGCAAGTCGACGCTGATCAACCGCCTCGTCGGGCGGGTCAAAGCCATCGCTTCGGACCGGCCGGGCGTGACGAAACAGAAACAATGGGTCACCATCGCCAAAGGCATCGAACTGCTCGATACACCGGGCGTGCTGTGGCCTAAATTTGAAAACCCCGGCATCGGGCTGCATCTGGCCCTGACGGGTGCCGTCAGGGAAGAGGTCTTCGACCGCCATCAGGCGGCGGAACTGCTGCTGCAGGAACTGTTGCGCAAATACCCGGACCAGCTCGCCGCCTTTTACGGCATCGGATTGACGCCGGACGAAACGGCTGCGACGCTCATCGCCAAAATCGGCAGAGTACGCGGTGCCATCAAGGCCGGCGGCGTCCTGGACGAAAACAAGGTCATCCAGCATGTACTGTATGATTTCAAGACGGCCAAAATGGGCCGTTTTACGTTGGACGAACCTTGATCCGTGCAGAGCGCACGGCGGGTTGCGGCGTCCCCGGGACGCCGGGAAGGAGCGGAACCGTGAAGATCGGGGAAATCAAGACCCTGCTGGCCGGCACGCCGACGCCGGAAGCAATGGCCCTGCTGCGGCAGGATGAACGCGCCGGGGTGCAGAAACTGCTTGCCTCCTATGACAAGCGGCAGGAAAAGGAACGGAAGGAACGGGAACGGTACGCCGCCATGCTCACGTTCGAGCGACAGTACCTGGAACTGCCAGGCATCCGTTACGTGGCCGGCCTGGACGAGGCCGGGCGCGGCCCCTTGGCCGGCCCTCTGGTCATTGCCGGCGTCATTTTACCGCCCGACGGGGACGCGGCCTTCATCGCCGGTCTGAACGACAGCAAGAAACTGTCTGCGGCCAGGCGGGAAGCCCTCTATCCGGTGATTCTGGAAAAGGCCCTCGCCGTGGTGGTCAACATCGTGAGCATTTCCAACATCGATAAGGAAAACATCTATCACGCCACGCAGGAAGGGATGGAGCAGATCCTCGACTGCCTGCGCGTGCCTGCAGACAAGGCACCGGCCGGCCGGCTGGCTTCGCGGCCGCAGGTGGCCCTCGTGGATGCCATGCATCCCCATGTACCGGGCATCGAGACGGTGCCCATCATCCATGGCGATGCCTTGAGCGCCTCCATCGCGGCGGCTTCCGTCGTGGCGAAAGTCACCCGTGACCGTATGATGGCCGGACTCGATAAAATCTATCCCGGTTACGGCCTGGCCCAAAACAAGGGCTACGGCAGCCAGCTCCATATGGACGCCATCCGGCAGCTCGGCGCGACGAAGATCCACCGCCGCAGTTACGAGCCGGTCCGCAGCATGAACCTGCCGCCTGTGGCAGCCCGGGACAACTACCTGTTCACGCCGGTGGAGGGCGTGGAGGACCCGGGCCTGCGGCAGGTCCTGGAAGATTTGGAACACCAGGACGCGTAAAAGCGCATTCCGGAACATAAGGCAACAGACAAAACGATAGGGCGTTTCCCGCGATACAGAGAGAAAAAAGTCGCGGGAACAGCAAAAAGACGCGGACCCAGGGGGTACCGCGCCTTTTTTGTCTGTTTTTCCGGTCTTTGTCTGTCAGTCTTTCACCAGAGCAGCCAGGCAGGGTTCGAACTGCACGCCTTCGCGGTAGTCGGAACCGGCCTTGTAGGTGAAGGTGATGGCCTGTGTCAGGAAGGCGGCCGCCCGGGCCACCCCGTCGGCCGCGCTGCAGCCGCGAAGCAGGGATCCCGTCAGCACACTCGTGAACAGGTCCCCCGTGCCGCAGGTGGAGAAAGGGATACGGTCCACGGCGCGTTCGTCATAAGCGTCTTTTGTGGCGTCATAACTGGCCACGGTGATTTTGTCCGGTGCCGAAGGCACACTTGTGATGACAATCTGCCGCGGGCCCCGGTCCGCCAGTTTGCGGCACAGGCTGCGCAACCCATCGGTGCCGGCTTCGGCCGCGAAGGGCGTATCCGTCAGCAGGCACGCTTCGGTGTAGTTCGGCGTGATGACCGTGGCATCGGCGATGAGTTTCCGCATCTCCGGCACGATATCCGGCCCGAACACGGGGTAGAGCTTCCCGTCATCGGCCATGGCCGGATCGACGATGACCAGACCGTCCTTCCCGGCAAACCGGCGGATGGCGTCCCGGACGACGGCAATCTGGCCTGCATTGGCCAAAAAGCCGCTGTAGATGGCGTCAAAAGGCAGTTTCAGCTGCTGCCACTTGTCCATGAACTGTTCCATGGTGGCCGTGCAGTCGACGTTCGTAAAATCGCCGTAGGTCAGGTTGTTGCTGAAGAGCGCCGTCGGGAAGGGGCAGCACTGGAAGCCCATGGCGGAGAGGACGGGAACCGCCGCCGTCAGCGAGCAGCGGCCGAATGAACACAGGTCGTGGATGGCGAGCACCCGTTTTGTATGGTAAGTCATGTTGCATTCCTCCTTGCACGGATCCGGCCGTGCGGGACCGATGCCCCGCGCCGGTATTTGGTAAACTGTACCGATAAAATCAATGAAATCTTATAGTTTCTAAAGGACATTTTAGCACTATCCTGACCGGTGGAAAAGGGACAATTTATAAATTTACGAAAGGGTTAGTTGGGCGTGCGGCCCTGCAACGGCGCGCCCGGAACAGGAGCACTATGATGGAACGGCAGACAGACAGGCAAAGCGTTGGACAGGCGGACAGACAGACGGAGCCCTGCCGGGCGCAGTGTATGCCCCGGCAGGGGCTCGGACAGCGGGGCGAAACAGCGGCGGCCTCGTTTCTTCAACGGCGCGGGCTGCACATCCTGGCGCGCAATTACCGCTGGCGCGAGGGGGAGATCGACATCATCGCGGCGGAAGACCCGTTCCGCATCTGCGGGCAGGCAGGCACCATCCGCTTCATCGAGGTGAAGACGCGCAGCAGCGACCGGTACGGCACGCCAGGAGCGGCCGTCACGTTCGGCAAGCAGGCGAGGATCCGCCGCACGGCGTTAAAATGGCTCCAGGAGCAGGAACACCCTGTGTTCGGGAACCTGTGCTTCGACGTCATCGAAGTGTGCGTTCTGGACGGCCGGGCCCGCCTGCGGTGGCTGAAGGACTGTTTTTTCTGACGGGCGGCGGCGCAGCCTGTCCGGCCAAGCAATCATTGAAAAAGGAGGACATCCCATGTATGCAAAAGCAACGGGCGCGGCCTGCAACGGCCTCAATGGCGTCTGTATCACGGTGGAAGTGGATCTGGCACGGGGGCTGCCGGGTTTCGAAATCGTCGGACTGGCGGACACGGCGGTCAAGGAAGCGCGGGAGCGGGTACGGACGGCCCTTCGCAATTCCGGGTACCGGTTCCCCCTGAACCGCATCACGGTCAATCTGGCACCGGCAAACCTGCGTAAGGACGGCTCGGCCCTCGATTTGCCCATCGCCGTCGGTATTCTGGCGGCTTCTGGATATCTGCCCCAAGACAAAGTGGACGGCAAGCTGTTCATCGGCGAACTTTCCCTGGAGGGGGGCATCCGGGGCGTGAACGGGGTGCTGCCCATGGTGCTCGAGGCGCGCCGCTGCGGTGTAAAGGAACTGTACCTGCCGCCGCAGAACGCCGGGGAAGGGGCCTTGGCGGAAGGCCTGCGGATTTTCGCTCCGGCCACGCTGCGGGAACTGACCGCCTGTCTGCTCGGCAAGCACCGCATCCTGCGGCCTTTTGCGTCATCCCTTTTCGAATCCGGCGGGAACGATGTCCCCTGTCCGGATTTTGCGGACGTCCACGGACAGGCCTTGGCGAAGCGGGGCCTGGAAATCGCCGCCGCGGGCGGGCACAACATCCTGCTGACAGGGGTGCCGGGGAGCGGCAAGACCATGCTCGCCCAGCGCCTTCCGTCCATCCTGCCGCCCATGACGAGGGACGAGGCCCTCGAGGTGACGAAAATCTACAGCATTGCCGGGCTGTTGCACGGAGCTACGCCCTGCCTGCACCGGACGCGGCCGTTCCGCAGCCCTCATCATACGGTGACCGTGCGCACCCTCATCGGCGGCGGCGCCATACCGGTGCCGGGCGAAGTCACCCTGAGCCACAATGGCGTCCTTTTCCTCGACGAACTGCCGGAATTTTCCCGCACGGCCCTGGAAGTGCTGCGCCAGCCCCTGGAAGACCGGCATGTCTGCCTGAACCGCCTGCGCGGGTCCTTCGTCTTTCCTGCCTCGTTCCTCCTCGTATGCGCCCGGAATCCCTGTCCCTGCGGCTACCTGGGTGACCCGGACCGTGCCTGCACGTGCAGGCCCGGCGATGTCGAACGGTACCGGCGCAAACTGTCCGGTCCACTTCTGGACCGTATCGATATGCAGATCTTTGTGGGACGCATGGCGTACGGGGATATACACAGCGGTGGAGACGAGGAGCCTTCGGCGGCCATCCGGAAGCGGGTCTGCGCCGCCCGGGCACGCCAGCAGGCCCGTTTCGCCGGAACGGGGACGCGCTGCAATGCGGAAATGGACCACCGGCAGGTGGAACACTGGTGCCGTCTGCAGCCGGACGGCGATGCCCTGCTGCACCACGCCTACGACATGCTGGGCCTGAGCGCCCGCAGCTACGACCGCGTCCTTAAAGTCGCCCGGACCATTGCCGACCTGGCGGGCAGCGGCATCGTGCAGGCAGACCATGTGGCCGAGGCGCTGCAGCTGCGCAACGACCGGTGATTCGGAATTTGCAGGATGCCTCCCTTTGAAGTACCGCAAACGGGCAAAGTATGGTAAAATATACGGGACAGCCGTCCCGGACGGGTGCACCTGCATGCCGCCGGCGCTGTCCGCAAACTGCAGGAGAGAGAGGTATACCTATGCGCATCGTCGTTACAGTCGTCGGAAAGGATAAAGTCGGCATCATCTATAAAGTGACCGGCATTTTGGCGGAAAGCAAGGTCAATGTGCTGAACATCAGCCAGAGCATCGTGGACGGATTCTTCAACATGATCCTCATTGCCGATATGGCGGGGGCGGCCACGGAAATCGGCACGCTGCGGGAACGCCTGGATAAGCTGGCCGGGGAGATCGGCGTCGAAATCCGGGTCCAGAGTGAAGATATCTTCACGGCCATGCATCAGATTTGAGCCGGGAGGTGCCCTATGCCTATCATTTCTTCGAACGACATCATTGAAACAACCCATATGATCACCCAGGAGAACCTGGATGTCCGGACCATCACTATGGGCATCAGCCTGCGGGATTGCGCCGATCCCGATATGCAGACGTGCGCCCGCAAGATTTACGACAAAATCACCCGTAAGGCGGAAAAGCTCGTCAAGACGGGCTGCGACATCGAATCGGAACTGGGTGTGCCCATCATCAATAAACGCATTTCCGTCACGCCGATCGCCATCGTCGGCGAAAGCTGCGGGGAAACCAACTATACGCCTCTCGCCGTGGCCCTCGACAAGGCAGCCCACGAGGTGGGCGTCAACTTCATCGGCGGGTTCAGCGCCCTCGTGGACAAAGGCTATACCAAGGGCGACCGCAACCTGATCGCCTCCATTCCGGAGGCCCTGGCCAGCACGGAACTGGTCTGCTCCTCTGTCAACGTGGGTTCCACCAAGGCAGGTATCAACATGGATGCCGTGGCGGAAATGGGCCGCATCGTGAAGGATACGGCCGAACGGACGAAGGAGGCGGATGCCATCGGCTGCGCCAAACTCGTCGTATTCTGCAACGCCGTCAATGACAATCCGTTTATGGCCGGCGCTTTTCTGGGCGTCACCGAACCGGAAAGCATGATCAGCGTCGGCGTTTCCGGCCCGGGCGTCGTCAAACATGCCTTGGAAGCCGTACGGGGTCAGGACATCGGCGCCGTGGCGGAAACCATCAAACGGACGGCCTTCAAGATCACCCGCGTGGGGCAGCTCGTCGCCCAGGAGGCGGCCAAACGCCTGAACACGCAGTTCGGCATCATCGACCTGTCCCTGGCGCCTACGCCGGCCATTGGGGATTCCGTGGCCCATATCCTCGAGGAAATCGGGTTGGAAAGCTGCGGCGGTCCCGGAACCACAGCGACCCTCGCCATGCTGAATGACGCCGTCAAGAAGGGCGGCCTCATGGCCAGCAGCTACGTCGGCGGCTTGTCCGGCGCCTTCATCCCCGTCAGCGAGGATGCCGGCATGATTGCAGCCGTCGAGAAGGGCAGCCTGTCCATTGAAAAGCTGGAAGCCATGACCTGCGTCTGCTCCGTCGGCCTCGACATGATCGCCATTCCCGGCGATACGACGGCCCAGACTATCTCTGCCATCATTGCGGACGAAGCGGCCATCGGCATGATCAACAACAAGACCACGGCGGTGCGCGTCATCCCTGTACCGGGCAAGGGCGTCGGCGACCGCGTCGAATTCGGCGGCCTGCTGGGTTACGCGCCCATCATGGCGGTCAGCCGGTTCAAACCGGACACGTTCATCGCCCGCGGCGGCCGTATTCCGGCTCCGGTGCGCAGTCTGACGAACTGAGGGAAGACGGCATGAACAAAGCACAGAAACAGGCCGTCATCGCGGCCTTGGAAAAACAATACGACGGCATCAGCACGGCGCTGCATTACCAGTCGCCTTTCGAACTGCTCGTGGCCGTCATCCTGTCCGCCCAGTGCACGGACGAACGGGTCAACGTGATTACGTCGCGCATCTTCCCGCGCCTCAACACGCCGGAAAAGATGGGCGCCCTGACACAGGAAGAGCTGGAACAGGAAATCCGCGACTGCGGTCTCTACAAGGCCAAAGCGAAGAACCTGCTCGGCATGTGCCGCATGCTGCAGGACGAATTCGGCGGCGTCATTCCGAAGGACATTCCCACCATGATGAAGCTGCCCGGCGTGGGCCGTAAAACGGCCGACGTCATTGCCAGCGTCATCTACAAGGTGCCGGCCATTGCTGTGGACACCCACGTGTTCCGCACTTCGCACCGGCTGGGGCTTTCGAAGGCCTCGACGCCTGAAGCGACGGAACTGGATCTGCAGAAACTGATTCCGAAGGCCAAGTGGGCCGATGCCCACCATTGGTTCATCTGGCACGGCCGCATCACCTGCAAAGCCCGCAATCCGCTCTGCGCGGAATGCGTCTGCCTGGACTTGTGCCCTTTCAAGGAAAAGAACCTGAAGCCGAATCCCAAAGGGGAAACGGTGCGGCAGACCGTGGCCGCGCTGCGTGCGGAAAGAGTGCCGGATACCCGCAACGGCATAACGGAATAGGAGCGGCACGGGGGGAGGAAGCACAGGCTTTCTCCCCCTTTTTGCGTTTGTCGAAAACCCCGCGCTATGCGTGGGGTTCCGGAAAGCTTTCAGCTATACAAAAAGCT
>OJNP01000335.1_pt1 | contig 36710 bp, 39 predicted proteins | sample 1597921 | NCBI WGS metagenome assembly OJNP01 (sample SAMN01915213, study PRJEB22387) | human gut metagenome | isolation source: stool | host: Homo sapiens | place: USA | reverse complement strand
TATTATATTTTCTTATATTTGTAAAGACTATTCTGTAGCTTTCCTAAGGAAACCTGCAAGCAATGCGACAAGAAAGCCTGATGGAACATTTCCGCCAGGAGCAGCAAAAGTTGCACCTGAAACTGCCATTGCTCCGCGTCCCTATATTTTTTCAGAGCGTTTCAAGAAGCTCTGCGATCTTTTCTTTTTGAGCAAGCCCGTCAGAAAAAGCAGTCGCACCGCCAGCGGCTGTGCCAAGTTTAAGAGCATATTCATAATCGCCCTGCAATATACCAGCGGTAAAGCCTGCCACCATTGAATCGCCTGCACCAACGGAATTTTTCACCTTACCATTACATACTCCACAGCGATGTATTTCACCGTTTTCGTCAATAAGCATTGCGCCGTCCCCTGCCATTGAGATAAGTACGTTCACAGCACCCATTTCTTTAAGCTTACGTGCGTATTTTTCTATCTCCTCATCATTAGTGAGTGTCACTCCGAACATCTCGCCAAGCTCGTGGTTGTTAGGCTTGATAAGGAAAGGTTTATATTTAAGCACATTGAGAAGCAGGTCTTTTGTTGCGTCCACTACTGTTCTGATATTCTTGCGTGCGAGCCTTTCGAGTATCTTCTCATAGATATCTGAAGGAAGCGAGGCAGGTATGCTTCCTGCGAGTATAAGCGTATCTCCGTCCTGAAGCTTATCAAGCTTTGCAAAAAGCTTATTCACAGCCTCATCATCTATATCAGGACCCTGACCATTCAGTTCTGTTTCCTCAGCAGATTTTATTTTCACATTTATACGGGAATTACCTTTTTTGAGATGAACAAAATCTGTATCAATTCCCATTTCCGCTAGTCCGTTCTCGATAGCTTCACCTGTGAAGCCTGCAGTGAAGCCAAGCGCCTTTGACTGAATGTCCAGCTCTCTAAGAACTATAGACACATTTATACCCTTACCGCCGAAATACATCTCTTCCCTATCTGAGCGGTTGGTAGACCCAAGCTTCATTTCCCCTGTATGAACAACATAGTCGATAGCAGGATTGAATGTTACAGTATATACCATTTTACATTACCTCCTTGATATTTGCTTTTGTAAGATATTTTTTGTCTTGAAGCTTGTCGGTGATCGTCACTTACCTTCTGCTAATTTATCGTCGTCGCTTCTTAAAATACAGAGTGCGATAACAAGACCTGTCAAAGCAACAAACACCGCTTTAGTTTCAAGCAATTCTGTGACAAATGCACCCACTGCCGCTCCACCTATAAAGCAAAGGATTATACCATAATACTGCATTGCATTACCAAGCTTTTGCTTATCCTTAGTTTTCAAATACTGAAACAGGTTATCCGTACCGCTTCTAAGATTGCCAGTACACATCGTGGTAGCAAAAGGCTTTCCGTCCATTTTCCTAAAACCCTCCACCTGCATTGCACAGGTAAAAGAAACCAGGATATTCGCCAATGTGTTAAGCGTACCGGCAGGGATAAATCCCACAATAGTCAGCACCACAAGCTCCACACCGATTATGATCCTATGCCAATGTATCCTCGGGTGTTCATTGAATTTCAGCTTCACAGCTTCCACTATCAGCACGCCAAGCATAAAGGACAGTATAGGCATCAGATAAAGAAAGACCTTCAGCCAGCTTCCCTCTTTGATATTGATAGCCAACAACACCATGTTACCTGTCTGAGCATTTGCAAAAACGTGGTCACGGCTGATGTAGGTATAAGCGTCAAGATAACCGCCCACTATTGCGAGCATTACTCCAACACCGTAAAACTCAGCTATATGTCTGCCATTCTTCATTGTGAAGCTCCCAGTGGCTCAAGTTCGTTAAGATCATATGGCGTTTTCTGATAAATGCAGTAGTTGAGCCAGTTTGAATAAAGCAGATTGGCCGAACAGCTCCAATTGAAAATAGGCTTGTTTTGCGGATCATCGTCAGGGAAATAGCTATATGGTATCTGTATAGGCAACCCCTTTTCCTTATCTCTGAAATACTCTTTTGCAAGGGTCTCACGATCATATTCCCAGTGACCGAACAGGAAAAACTGTCTTTGCGTCTTATCTGAAACAAGATGCACACCCGCCTCGTTTGACACTGCCACCACTATAAGATCGTTGACCTTTTCGATATCTGCACGACGTACCTCAGTATGACGTGAGTGCGGACAATGGAAAACATCTCCAAAACCTTTAAGAATAATGCTTTCGGGATAGTCGATATGGTGCTTGAAATTGCCAAACATCTTCTCTTTCAAAGGATATTTGGGAACGCCGTAATGGTAATAAAGTCCAGCCTGAGCGCCCCAACATATGTGGATAGTTGAGAAAACATTGGTCTTTGACCATTCAAAAACTCTGCAAAGCTCGTCCCAGTAATCAACGTCTTCATACTCCATTTGCTCAACAGGCGCACCGGTGATTATAAGACCGTCATATCGGTTATCGCACACCTCGTCAAAGTTCTTGTAGAAAGCGAGCATATGCTCGATAGATGTGTTCTTTGACATATGACTGCTCATCTGAATAAGGTCGATGTCAACATGAAGAGGGGTGTTGCTCAAAAGACGCAGAAGCTGCGTTTCTGTCGCAATTTTGTCAGGCATGAGATTGACAATAGCGATCTTCAAGGCACGAATGTCCTGATGAGCGGCTCTGTCATCGGGAATAACGAATATATTCTCATTTTCCAACGTTTGGAACGCAGGAAGGTCATTTGGTATTTTAATTGGCAAAGTATATCCCACCTTTTAATTATACTCTAAAAGATTATTATAACACGATCTCTGTTAAAAATCAACCAAAAGAGAGATTTATTCATATATTATTGAGAAAAAGGGAGCGACCTAAGCCGCTCCCTATGTGTATCAACAGTATATAAATCCGTACAATTATTCGTAAAGTGGATATTTCTTGCAGATAGCGTTTACCTTTTCTCTGATCTCATCAGCCTTATTGTCAAAGTCTGTTGCTGTGAGATACATACACTCTGCAATAACGTCCATATCCTCCTCAACAAGTCCCCTTGTGGTAACTGCCGCTGTACCAACTCTTACACCGCTGGTTACAAATGGCTTCTCAGGGTCGTTAGGGATAGCGTTCTTGTTTACAGTGATATAAACCTCGTCAAGCTTTTTCTCAAATTCCTTGCCTGTGATGTGGAAAGGTCTGAGGTCAACAAGCATAAGATGATTGTCTGTGCCGCCTGATACGAGATTGAATCCTCTGTCAAGAAGTCCCTTTGCAAGAGCCTGTGCATTCTTTACGATCTGCTCACCGTAAGCCTTGAACTCAGGCTTGAGAGCCTCGCCAAAGCAAACTGCCTTTGCAGCGATAACGTGCATAAGAGGACCGCCCTGTGTGCCTGGGAAAATAGCAGAATTTATCTTCTTAGCTATATACTCGTTGTTTGTGAGTATAAGTCCTCCTCTTGGTCCTCTCAGGGTTTTATGTGTTGTTGTTGTAACAATGTCAGCATATGGTACTGGTGACTGATGACAGCCTGCGGCAACAAGTCCTGCAATATGCGCCATATCTACCATAAGATATGCACCAACAGCCTTTGCTATCTCAGAAAGCTTCTCAAAATTGATAGCTCTTGGATAAGCACTTGCACCGGCAACAATAAGTCTAGGTCTGCACTTGTTAGCCTGCTTATAGAGAGCCTCGTAGTCGATATAACCCTCGTCATTTACGCCGTAAGGAACGAAGTTGAAATACTTACCTGAAAGGTTTACAGGTGAGCCGTGTGTAAGGTGTCCGCCAGCGTCAAGGCTCATACCCATAACAGTGTCGCCCGGTTTAAGAAGAGCAAAATAAACAGCAGTGTTAGCCTGAGCGCCGGAATGTGGCTGAACGTTAGCATACTTAGCACCGAAAAGCTTGCAGGCTCTTTCAACAGCTATATCCTCCACAACGTCAACGCACTGACAGCCGCCATAATATCTCTTGCCAGAATATCCCTCAGCATACTTATTAGTAAGCACAGAACCCATTGCAGCCATAACGGCAGGTGAAACGATATTTTCGCTTGCGATAAGTTCAAGATTTCTTCTCTGTCTTGCCAGCTCGGCTTCCATTGCTTCGCCGACTTCTTTATCGACATTTTCAACAAAGCCGATAGTATCCATTATTTTCATCGAAATTACTCCCATCATAAAATTTTACGGACATTCCGTTCTCTTTTATTATAACGTATTTTTCTTTTGATGTCAACGAAAATTTTTTTTGATTGAGGAGTGAGGAGTGAGGAATTAAGGTATCGCCTGCGGCGATTAATTTTTGTGGAGAATAGGTTTTACTGCCGCAAAATTGCTTCGCTCTTTTCGTTTTTTCCATTTCTCACTTCTTTATCTTCTCCCAATACGCTTTCGCCATTTGCTCCGTCTTATTCTCACCATACTGATAATAAGTCCTCCCCACAAGCTTATCGGGCAGATACTGCTGTTTTACCCAATGGTTTGGATAATCGTGAGGATAAAGATAGTGCTGTCCTTTCACTTTTGCGCCCTCGCCGTCAAAATGCTTATTCTGCAAATGCCGTGGATAATCTCCGAAATCACCATTTCTAACATCTGCTAAAGCTGCGTCTATTGCTGATTCAGCGGAATTTGATTTTGGAGCAGTGGCAAGAAGAACCACAGCTTCCGCCAATGGTATCCTTGCTTCAGGCAGTCCCAGCTGCAATGCGGAATCTACACAGGATTTCGTCACTACCGCCGCCATTGGATACGCAAGTCCAATATCCTCGCTTGCGATAACAAGCAGCCGTCTGCACAGAGAAATAATATCCCCCGCTTCCATAAGCCGTGCGGCATAATGAAGTGCGGCGTTCTCGTCAGAACCTCTTATGGACTTCTGCAAAGCCGACAGAATATCATAATGCTCGTCCCCTGCACGGTCATAGCGCATATTGCTGCGCTGAGTTAGAAGCTTCACATTATCAAGGTTCACGGTGAGCTTTTCACCGTCATTATCTGCCGAAAGTATGCAAAGCTCAACTGTATTTATTGACTTTCTCACATCGCCGCCGCAGCCCCTTGCGATATGCTCCAACACACCATTTTCAAGACGCAGTTTCAGCCCCAGCTCATCAGCCATAAGCTGAAAAGCACGCTTTATTGCAGGCAAGATCTCCTCCGAAGTCAGCGGTTTGAACTCAAACACAGTTGAACGGCTGATTATAGCATTGTACACATAAAAATACGGATTTTCAGTGGTAGAAGCGATAAGAGTTATCTTGCCGTTTTCAATGTATTCAAGAAGCGATTGCTGTTGTTTTTTGTTAAGATACTGTATCTCGTCAAGATAAAGCAAGATACCATTAATGCCGCTGAGCGTTTCAGTTTCAGCAACTATCTGTTTGATGTCCGCAATAGAAGCACTTGTGCCGTTAAGCTTATGCATAGTCATATTAGCATTATTTGCTATCATTCTTGCGACCGTAGTTTTGCCAACACCTGACGGACCGTAAAAAATCATATTCGGTATTTTACCGCTTTCGATAATACGTCTGAGAGGTTTATTTTCGCCTAACAGGTGGGTCTGTCCCACAATATCATCAAGGGTTTTGGGTCTAATTCGTTCAGCCAAAGGCACGCTCATTTTATGATCTCCTTAAAAAGCAATTAGTCTAAAATGTTCTGAATATCCTCTAAATGAAGCTGATAAGCCATGCTGTTTATCTTTTTAAGCAGGTAGGTTTTTGCAACAAGAACAGCTTCCTGATATTTGGTGTTTTCCATACCAAGGCAAATGCGATAAATAATGAATTGATTAGAGGAGATTTTCATGATCATGTGGTTATTGCCCTCGAAAGTACCACGGCAAATGGAGTTGGAGTTGACGAAGTTCCAAAGGTCGGAGTAAGTGAGAGCAGTGACTTCATCAGTAATAAACTGTTGGATAAGTTCATTCATATGGATACCCCCTATAGTGTATTTTCTTTAGTATAGCACATATTTCCGCATAATTCAAGGGAAAATGCGGTCAAAGTGGGGAGTGTCGCCCATTAGCTTCATGACCTCGTATCGTAAACAACAAAATGTAGACGTCCCGATATCGAAGTGTCGAATTTTTTTGATTGTGACAAATTTATGCAAGCGACCGAAACGAGCGAACAATGCTCGTCCCTACCACAAATTGTGCGTTTTCTCTAAGTTTGTGCAATAAATTACAAGATGTAACGTCCAAAAAGCGGGCTGTCGAGGGCGCCAGCCCCTACATGGTTTGTTAAACAAATAAATAATGTGCGGATAACGCAGATATGCAACAAAAAAAAGAGGCGGAATACTCCACCTCTCATTTATCTGTACAAAGATTTGTACTATTTTTTCTTTCTGGCCGAGCTTACCGCACGAGTTATCTCAGGCTCTGCTTCGCCACGAACACATTCAGCCGTTATCTTTATGCCAACTATCTCATCATCAGACGGTGCTTCAAACATGAGCTTTGTGAGTATCTTCTCAACTATCGCCCTAAGTCCTCTTGCTCCTGTCTTTTCTTCAATAGTCCTCTTGGCTATCTCTCGCTTTGCGTCCTCTGTGATCTCAAAATCGATGTTGTCAAGCTTGAAAAGCTTCGTATACTGCTTGATAAGCGAGTTCTTTGGCTCTGTCAAGATCCTGCAAAGTGCGTCCTCGTCAAGCTCGTCAAGAACCGTGATAACAGGAAGTCTGCCCACAAGCTCTGGTACGATACCGAACTTAACAAGATCGTGCGGAACTACCCTCTTCATCACATTGTTATCATCCTCCTTGCTCTTGACCTTTCCGCCAAAACCAAGTGATGATGACTCTGTACGCTTCTTGATAACACTGTCAAGTCCCTCAAAAGCTCCGCCACAGATAAACAGAATGTTTTTGGTGTCTATCTGTATGAACTCCTGATGTGGGTGCTTTCTGCCACCCTGTGGAGGCACATTGGACACACAGCCCTCTACTATCTTAAGAAGCGCCTGCTGTACGCCCTCACCGCTTACATCTCTTGTGATAGAAACATTCTCCGATTTTCTTGATATCTTATCTATCTCGTCGATATAAATAATACCGTTCTGAGCCGCTTCAACATTATAATCTGCCGCCTGAATAAGCCTTGTAAGCACGTTTTCAACATCGTCGCCTACATAGCCTGCCTCTGTGAGCGTAGTAGCGTCAGCAATTGCAAAAGGCACGTTCAGAAGCCTTGCCAAAGTCTGTGCAAGCAAAGTCTTTCCTGTTCCTGTTGGTCCAAGAAGCAAAACGTTGCTTTTCTGTATCTCTACGTCATCATCGTCATTGAGTGACAAAATTCTCTTGTAATGATTGTATACCGCAACAGAAAGCGCTATCTTTGCTTCCTCCTGCCCGATAACATACTCGTCAAGAACTGCCTTTATCTCCGCAGGCTTCTTAAGGGTTATACCGCTGTCAGCTGCATTTTTACCCTTGCCACGCTGCTTTGTTGCAGGAAGTCCCTCCTGCTCAGCCAGAACATTATAGCAATAAAGTACACACTCGTCACAAATGTGGCTCGTGCCTGCTGAAAAAAGTGTTCTAACCTTGTCCTCAGGCTTGCCGCAGAACGAGCATTTTCTTATTGTATCATTAGCCATTTATTTCACCGAACCTATCTGTTAGTTATTACCTTGTCGATAAGACCGTATTCAAGAGCCTCCTGAGCTGTCATATAATTGTCACGCTCAGTGTCGATGTTGATCTGCTCGATAGGCTTGCCTGTGTTCTGGGCAAGTATCCTGTTGAGCTTCTCTCTGGTCTTTACCATGTGGTCAGAATGTATCTTTATATCTGTACACTGACCAGAAATTCCGCCGCCTGCGATAAGAGGCTGATGAATGAGTATCTCACTGTTTGGCAGAGCAAATCTCTTACCCTTTGTGCCGCTTGAAAGCAGGAATGAACCCATTGAAGCAGCCATACCCATGCATATAGTTGACACGTCGCACTTGATATACTGGATAGTATCATAGATAGCCATACCGGCAGTGATAACTCCTCCGGGGCTGTTTATATAAAGGTCGATATCCTTTTCAGGATCCTGTCCCTCAAGATAAAGCAGCTGTGCCACTACTACGCTTGCCACTGCGTCGTCTATCTGGTCGCAGAGCATGATTATTCTGTCATTGAGCAGGCGGGAATAAATGTCATAGCTTCTCTCGCCTCTGCTTGTCTGTTCCACTACATAAGGTACCAATGCCATAAAATTGCCTCCTTAATCTATTTTCGCCCGCATAAGGTCATGCGGGCGAAAGCATAAATTATCTTACTTTATAACTGCTGCGTCCTTGATAAGGTCAACAGCCTTGCCAACTGCAATATCCTTCTTAAGGTCGTCATCATGGATAAACTGCTTGATCTGGTCAACGTCAAGCTTGTAAGCCTCAGCAAGCTTATCAAACTCAGCCTTGAGCTCGTCCTCAGTTACCTCGATATTCTCAAGCTTTGCGATCTTTTCAAGTGCAAGTCTGAGCTTGACCTGCTTCTCAGCCTGCTCAGCATATGCCTTCTTTACAGTGTCAATAGTCTGACCTGTATACTGCATATAAAGATCAAGTGAGATGCCCTGTGGTGCAAGTCTCTGCTCCAGCTCGCCGATCATCTCGTTTACTCTGTTGTCAAACATAACCTGTGGGATCTCAGCTGTCATGTTCTCGATGACCTTATCGAATATCTTAGCCTCTACCTCAGAATCAGCGTGCTTCTCGTTAGCTTCCTCAAGCTTCTTCTTAACGTCAGCCTTGTATTCGTCAACTGTATCGAACTCTGTTGAATCCTTTACCATATCATCGTCCAGCTCAGGCATAACCTTCTTTGATATGCTCTTGAGCTTGATCTTGAATACAGCAGGTGCGCCTGCAAGTTCCTTTACCTGATACTCATCAGGGAATGTTACGTTGATGTCGAAATCCTCACCAGCGTTGTGACCAACGATCTGATCCTCAAAGCCAGGAATGAACTGACCGCTTCCCAGTGACAGTGTGAAGTCTTCTGCCTTACCACCCTCGAAAGCAACATCGTCCTTGAAGCCCTCGAAGTCGATAACAACGTCGTCACCGTTCTCAGCAGCTCTGTCGTCAACTGTCTCAACAGTTACATTCTTCTCTCTGAGAGCGTCAAGCTGCTTGTTGATATCCTCATCAGTTACAGGATTGACAACTTTTTCAACTTCTATACCCTTATAGTCCTTAACTTCAACCTCAGGCTTTGTGATGCAAGTTGCCTTGAGCTTTACACCGTTTTCCTTGCTGATCTCAGTTACCTCTACCTCTGGGCGAGTAACAAGTTCCAGACCAGACTCTTCAACTGCGCCGTTTACAACAGGAGCGTACAGAAGATTTACAGCGTCCTCAAAAAATACCTGCTCGCCGTATTCCTTTTCGATAAGCTTTCTAGGAGCCTTACCCTTACGGAAGCCAGGCATAGCGATATTCTTTCTTGCTTTAAGATAAGCTTTCTCTATTGCAGCCTCAAAATCCTCAGCAGAGATCTCGATCTCAAGCTCGTACTTATTGGTTTCAACATTGTTTGTAGCTTTTAAACTCATTTATTATTCCTCCATTATATAAATGTATCTTATACATTATAGCACAAATATATTGTCATTTCCAGCATTTTTTTATAAATTGTCACTTTGCACAATTTTCGTTATGTCCAATGGGTCAAAATGCAAGAAATCACTAGCTATAAGCCGATATTCCACTCCGTCACGAGTGCCGTTTATTGCATAAGCATGGGCTCTTCCGTGAAGGTGTCCGTAAAAACACTTTTTTATGCCGTATTTATGAAGCACTTCAAGCATATCATAATTGCAGCTATTGCCGAAAAGCGGCGGATAATGCAAAAACACCACAGGCTCTAAGCCTGCCTTTTGTGCAGACTCGATAGAGAGCGCAAGTCTGCCTGCTTCCCTTGCCAGAACCTTCTGATCTGCAGGCTCACCATTATCGCTTATCCAGCCTCTCGTTCCGCATATGCCGTAGCCCTCATAGCTGTAATAATTATTATGCAGAATATTTATGGTATCAAAACCGTTTTCTGCGAAAAATTTATCCATTTTGTTCTTGGTGTTCCACCAATAATCGTGATTGCCCTTGGATATTATTTTTCTGCCGTTGAGCTTATTTATGAACTCGAAGTCTTTTTTCGACTGCTCAAAATTCATTCCCCACGAGATATCACCCGGTATCACCACAGTGTCCTCGGGACGAACTTTGTTCTGCCAGTTTGTTTCAAGCTTTGTCACATAGTCAGACCAGCCACCGAATATATCCATTGGTTTATCTGTACCCAGCGACAAATGCAAGTCGGCAATGGCAAATAGGCTCACGGTTTTTCCTCCATTCCAGAAACTTCATGTATTATCCCGACCACTCATGCACATACTACTTTTGCAGCAAAAAGCTGCAGAAGGAGCGATGTACAAATGGAGAAGGATAGAATTTACGGTATCCACTGCAACGTAGACAACTGCGTTTACAACAGCAACAACTGCGAATGTACCGCAGGCAAGATCAATGTAGGCTGTACCTGCACCGACCCTAACTGCTGTGACGAAACAGAGTGCAAGACATTCAAGGCAAGAGGCTAATTCCCCTTGCCATGGTCAGTGGACATACGCTGTGCGCTGACCTCCGCCCGACAATAGTCGGACGGGTACATATCAAATACCCAGAGCTGAGTAGATGTAGTCCTTCATATCAGCCTTGTCGATCACCTTTGTGAATCTTACTTCCTTATCCTTAAGTGCAGCAAGTGAAGCAGGAACAGGTATCTTTGAAACCTCGGCAAGCTCGTCAACAAGACCGAACTCGTCAGCGTTTGTATCCTTACCGATAGCTGCAAGAACTGAGCCTGAGAACTTATATGGGCTTGCTGTTGAAGCGATAACAGTCTTTGTCTTGTCGCCTGTAGCAGCCGCATAGTCCTTATATACCTTTACTGCAACGGCTGTGTGAGTGTCGCAAGTGTATGAATACTCGTCATAGATCTCCTTGATGCAAGCCTTTGTCTGCTCATCGTCGCAGCAGCCTGCATAGAACTCATCAGCGATAGCCTTCTTCACTTCGTCTGTTACCTCATATCTGCCAGTCTTGGAAAGGCTGCCGAACCACTCTCTTATCTGAGCGTCATCAGAGCCACTAAGGTGATAAAGAAGTCTTTCAAGGTTAGAGGAAATAAGGATATCCATAGAAGGTGAGATAGTTGTATGGAACGGACGATTTCTGTCATAAATACCTGTCTTTATAAAGTCTGTGAGGACGTTATTTGCGTTTGAAGCGCAGATAAGCTTATTAACAGGAACGCCCATATGCTTTGCATAGTAGCCTGCAAGGATATTACCGAAGTTGCCTGTTGGAACAACTATATTTATCTTGTCGCCAAGCTCTATCTCGCCGTCAGCAACAAGCTGAGCGTATGTAGATACATAGTAGATTATCTGTGGTGCAAGTCTGCCCCAGTTGATAGAGTTTGCAGAAGAGAACATCATGCCGTTCTCAGCAAGCTTGTCGGCAGTTTCCTTGCTTGTGAAGATAGTCTTAACACCTGTCTGAGCGTCGTCAAAGTTGCCCTTGATAGCGCAAACGCCAACGTTGCCGCCCTCCTGAGTTGTCATCTGCTTTTTCTGCATAGCTGAAACGCCGTCCTCAGGATAGAACACGAGTATCTCTGTACCCTCAACGTCCTTGAAGCCCTCGAGAGCAGCCTTGCCAGTGTCGCCTGATGTAGCAACGAGGATAACTACCTTCTTGTCAACGCCAAGCTTCTTGATAGAAGTTGTGAGCAGATATGGAAGTATCTGGAGAGCCATATCCTTAAATGCACAAGTTGGACCATGCCACAGTTCAAGCATATAAGTGCCGTCAAAAAGGTGAGCAAGCTCTGCAATATTGTCAGTGTCGAAATTCTTTGTGTTGTAAGCACCCTCTACACAGTAGCGTATCTCAGCCTCTGTGAAATCTGTGAGGTACTTTGAGAAAACGAAAAATGCTCTCTCAGCGTAGCTTTTTTCGCCAAGAGCCTTGATATCATCAAGTGTTATGGCAGGTATCTCAGACGGAACGAAAAGACCGCCGTCCTCAGAAATGCCCTGTGCTATCGCCTGTGCAGACGAAACCTTTACTTCGCTGTTTCTTGTACTTTTGTAAAACATAAACAACAACCCTTCTTGTTTTAGATGTCCGACAGGTGTCGGCTATTTACAGACCATTTGTTCAGATAACGTCTAACATTCCACGTCACGGGCGAACAGTGTTCGCCCCTACAGACACAGTTCGTTCGGCATATCCGACCCATGGTCTTTATTTCATACTTGCATCAAAAGCGTTCACATAATATCTCAGCTTTTTCACCTTGCCACCCTCAGTTTCAACTACCGCAACATCAAATCTGCATTGCAAAGGCTGTGCAACATTTTGCAAATAAGCCTGCGCAGTTCTGATGATGAGCCGCTGTTTTCTAAGGTCGACAGCTTCCTCCGCTGAGGTCATAGAGCCTCTGGTTCTTGTTTTCACCTCAACAAAAGCTATGGTATCCGCTTTCTCTGCGATTATATCTATTTCACCGCCTCTGACGGTAAAATTCCTCTTTATTATCTCATACCCGTGTCTTGCAAGAAAGCCGCAAACTGCGTCCTCCCCGATATTGCCAGCCTTTCGGCGCTGGGTATGGTCAATGCCCATTTTTCTTTGCATAATACTTTTTGAGAAAACTCATTCTATGTATACCGCATGGTCCATACCGGTCTATCATCTCATAGTGGAGCTTTGTGCCATAGCCCTTATGCCTCTCAAACCGATACTCAGGATATTGTTCAGCCATTTGCTCCATATACCTGTCCCTTGCGACCTTTGCAAGAATTGAAGCCGCCGCCACTGCCTGACTTTTGGCATCTCCCTTTACCACCGCTATGGCAGGACATTCAAGACCCTCAGGGGTCTTGTTCCCGTCAATAAGGCAGACGTCAGGCTTTGTGTCCATATCCTCCACCGCTCTTTTCATTGCAAGCATTGCGGCGTTAAGTATATTTATATCCTCTATCTCTTCCACTGTTGCGGTCTGTATAGAAAAGTCAACTGCTTTTTCCATTATCTCATCAAAAAGCTCCTCACGCTTTTTCGCTGTAAGCTTTTTGCTGTCGTTTATCCCCTCTATAACCGTGTCCTTATCAAATATCACAGCCGCTGCAAACACATCTCCTGCAAGAGGACCTCTGCCAGCTTCATCGCAGCCGCACACCACGTTATGATCTTTTCTTATCTCGTTGTCAAACTCACTGAGCGTCATATCAATACCCCTTTGGCTTTTCAAGAGTAAGTCTGCCGAGAGTGCCGTTTCTGAACTCGTCCATAACTGTAATGGCTGCCCTTTCGGTATTTATCTCTCCGCCTGACACTAAAAAGCCACGCTTTCTGCCTATTCTTTCAAGAAGCTCAAAGCCTACAACACAGCCTATCGTATCCTCGTCAGCAGGCTCTATATCATCGGTTCTTATGCCGTAGCGTTTCTCGATAAGCTCAGTGTAGTTCTCTTTCAAAAACTCCAGCAGACGGCAGGCAAGATATTCCATATCCATAATATCGTCCTTGACCGCACCTGTAAATGCGAGCCTTTCGCCAACAAGCTTATCCTCAAACTTAGGCCACAGCACACCCGGCATATCCAAAAGCTCAAAGCCCTCGTCAAGCTTCACCCACTGTTTGCCTCTTGTAACGCCTGGTCTGTCCTCGACCTTTGCAAGCCTTGACCCTGCAAGTCTGTTTATAAATGACGACTTGCCAACGTTTGGTATACCGACTATCATTATTCTTACAGGTCTGCCAGACATACCCTTGGCATTCCATTTCTCAATATCGTCCTTTAAAAGCTCTTTGAGCTTTCCATAAAACTTGCTTACGTTTTTGCCGCTCCTACAATCTGTAGCAAGAGCAGTTATTCCCTGTTTTGCATAATAGTCCAGCCACATTGCCGTTACTTCAGGGTCGGCTGAATCAGCCTTGTTGAGAAGCACAAGCCTTGGCTTTGAGCCTACGATACGCTTCATTTCAGGGTTTCTGCTTGAAAACGGGATACGAGCGTCAGTTATTTCCACAACTGCGTCCACAAGCTTTAGATTTGACGCCATTATGCGGCGTGTTTTTGCCATATGACCGGGAAACCACTGAACGTGAGATACTTCGCTCATATCTTCCTCCTTACTCTAACTCAATCTACCTTACCAATGCCCTCATCATTGCCTGCCGCAAATCGAAACAGAACTCTGCCGACTATCTCGTCATAAGGCACATATCCTATTACACGGCTGTCTGTGGAATGATTTCGGTTGTCGCCCATTACAAAGCAACATCCCGCAGGCACTTCATATTCATAAACTTCACTTTCTTTATTATAGTATCTTTCATCAAAATACTCATCATCAAAGCTGCCGTCGCACTTAATATAGCTCTCATCAAGCACTGCTCCATTGACCTTGACTATAGCCGACTTGTTGTCTATCTCGACCTTTTGCCCTTCTACGGCAATGATACGTTTGATTATCCTATTGTCAAGAACAGACGAGTTGACCACAACTATATCCCCCTGCTTTGGCGTATAAAGCAGTTTCGATATAACAAGAGAATCATTTTCAAAAAGAGTGTCCTGCATTGACTGTCCTTGTACATTCACTGTTCTAAACACAAAAGTAAAAACAAGCACGACCACGAACATTGCCATGACTATGATCTCAAGAAAGTCGAAAAGATTATCAACAGCTCTTTTACCCTGCTTTTTCAACTTACCTTACCAAAGCTGTCAAATGGATAAAGCCTTAAAACTGCCTTACCAAGCACGTCAGATGGGTCGATAAAGCCTATCCTTCTGCTGTCTGTGGAATTATTTCTGTTATCGCCCATGACGAACAGCTTGCCCTCAGGCACGTCATACTCAAAAACATTTTCTTCCACTTCATATTTCTCATCAAAGAGATTAGTGTTATACATAGCTTCCCTGATATTGTCATTTGAAATGACTTTACCGTTTACTGTAACGGTGTTGTTATTATAATCAACGACAACCTTATCTCCACCGGTGCCGATAACACGCTTGATGATAGTTTTGCCGAGCTTTTCGCTGTTGATAACAACGATATCGCCCTTTTGGGGTGTATAATTTATGTGAGTGATTATAAGTCTGTCCTGATCCTGCAAGGTCTCACGCATAGAAGGTCCCTGAACAAGAACTATCCTGAAGAAAAAAGTAAATATCAGGATCACCACAAACATAGCGAACACGAAAGATTCAGCCCATTCAAAGACCTCGTCCATAACATTCACGGGCTGTTTTTCCTTTAGGTCGTCAGGGGCGGCTTTTTTAGCCTTGTCAATATCCTCCTGAGAAACGTCGCCGAATTTTTTATTATCGTCCATAAAAGCCTCGATCCTTTATCCAAAGGCGGCAAAAGCCGTCAAATACTCATATAGATTCATTATATCAAATTTCAAAACAAATTACAAGGGGGTGAGATAAATTTCTTTTTGATATTGCCTAAAAAAACTTTGACAGATCAAAATTCATGGCAAAGTCATCATACCACGACAGATCGCAGCCTTGTTTTTCTTTGGGCTTTGCCGCAGTCTTTCTCTTTGAATCATTGTCAAGCCAGCCTGAGATTATGCGGTATGGGTCTGTGCAGTGCCTGCCCTTGGTAAACAGCCATTGAGATAATTTAGATATATAGCTCTCTAAAGACAGACCGACAGACCGACACCTGCTTTCAAGCTCGTTATACTGCTCTGATGTGAGCATTATATTTTTGTGTGTGCCGAAAGACCTGACGACAGACTTCGCTGTCCCTGCGTCTTTCTTTTTCTCTTTATCTATAGCTTTATCTTTATCTTTGTCTTTATCTGTATCTTTATCTGTATCTTTGTCTATATCTATATCTGTATCTTTGTCTTTATCTATATCTATATCTTTATCAGCTTTTTTTGCTTTTTCTGAAAACCTTTTGGTTTGTGAAAAAGCTTTTGGTTTTTCTGCGGTATCATTTATACCCTGAGGTTTTTCTTCTGCATTATCTGCTGATGCAGCTGTCTGCTCAGCTTTTTCATCAGTATTCCCTGACTCATCAGACTTTTTAGGTCTGCCGCCCTTTTTACCGCACTCGCTCCTTTGAGCACACATCTCTTCCCATGCAATGCCGTCACGCTCGATAGCGGCCCTCATCATAAGAAACGCTATCTTTGCTCCCCCTGACAGCTTTGGTGTTTCTCCCCTCTTTGCATAAGCAAACAGCGCCATGACAAGCTCACCTATCTCTTCGCTGCTGTCAAGCGCCTGAAAAATGTCCTCCCAGTCTTTGTAAAGCATGAACGCTTTGTTGTCTGTGTGAAAATTCTTTGCCATTTTTATCGTCCTTTCTCTGTGAAGCAGAGGAAATTATCCCCCTCTACTTATCCAGAAAAAAGGGCGTTTTGTTGCATAAAAAATGCAACAATTGCAGAAATGTTGCCAAATTAAAATATAAATCATTTGTTTGCACAAGGCAATACCCCTGAAATTGTGCAGGATCAACATGAAATTTTGAACTAAATGTGTCTTGACATCGTTAATATCACGTTAATAAAACGGTGATATAATAAAAAAATGCAAAGTGAACGGAGGGGTAAAAATGTTTCACATACTTGTGGTGGAGGACGATACTAACACTCGCAAACTGACCTGTGATGTGCTTAGCGACAACGGCTACACACCTATCGAGGCTCGTGACGGTATAGAGGCTCTCGAAATAATGGACGAAAAACACGTTGACCTTATTATAATGGACGTTATGATGCCTCGTATGGACGGTTTGGAGCTTTGCGAAACTATCCGCAGGGCTGGGTTTCAGACGCCTATATTAATGGTGACGGCTAAGGAAACGGCTTTTGACAAAAAGCAGGGCTTTATAAAAGGTACGGACGATTACATGGTTAAGCCTGTGGACGAGGAGGAAATGCTTCTGCGTATTCAGGCACTTTTGCGACGTTCGCAGATAGTGAGCGACCACAAGATAACTGTGGGCGACACCACTCTCGACTATGACGCACTGACTATCAAGACCCCTGAGGGCATAAGGGAGCTTCCACCGAAAGAGTTCATGCTTCTTTACAAGCTTCTTTCCTATCCCGACAAGATATTCACCCGCCGTCAGCTTATGGACGAGCTTTGGGATATGACCTCAGACACTGACGAGCGCACTGTGGACGTACACATAAACCGCATAAGAGAGCATTTGAAGAATAACCACGATTTTGAGATAATGACAGTGAGAGGGCTTGGCTACAAGGCGGTCAAGCTGAAAGGATAGGCTCATGAAAAAACATCTTATCTCTGCTCTTCGCTCAGAGCGCAGGCGAAATTACACCATGAACGCCAGCATAGTTTCGGCGGTATTTATGATAATGATATGGGCAGGGCTTCTTACGGGATTTATAATGATAGGCATAAAAAGATGCCTGCATTTTCTATCTCCTTTGCAAATGCCTTTTGTTTTCCTTATTGTGGGACTTGTGGTATCTGTAATAATCGGCACTTGCATTTCTGCCGCTGTAGCAAGCAAGATAGTAAGACCTGTGCGTGAGGTAAAAAAGGCAATGCACAGGGTAGAAAAGGGAGATTTCTCTCAAAGGTTAGAGGTAACAGGCTTTAACGGCGAGATAGACGAGCTTATAGAAAGCTACAACAAAATGGCGCAGGAGCTTGGAGGCATCGAGATGTTCAGGGAGAATTTTATCAACAGCTTCTCCCACGAGTTCAAAACGCCTATCGTTTCTATCCAGGGCTTTGCGAAACAGCTAAAAAAAGAAAATCTGTCAGAAGAGAAAAAGCAGGAATACATTGACATTATCATCAGCGAATCAAAGCGTTTGACCAATCTTTCATCGAACATTCTTATGCTTTCAAAGCTTGAAAATCAGCAGATAATCACTGACAAGACAAGCTTTTCCCTTGACGAGCAGATAAGAAACTGCATACTTCTTCTGGAAAAGCAATGGACAGCTAAGGACATAAGCTTTGACATTGATATGCAGGAGATACAATACACCACCAATGCGGAAATGCTTTCGCAGGTGTGGGTGAACATAATAGGAAACGCCATAAAATTCTCCCCGGAGGGAAGCTCTATCAGAGTAAAGCTTTTTAAAGAGGGTGATGTGATAACGGCTGAGATAACTGACCGTGGCATCGGAATGGATCAGCAGACCATATCACACATTTTCGAGCGTTTTTATCAAGGGGACAGGGCGCACGCTTCAGAGGGAAACGGACTTGGTTTGCCCCTTGTTAAGCGTATCGTGGAGCTGTGCAACGGCAATATCCGTGTAGAATCACAATACGGAAAGGGTACAAATTTTATTGTTACGCTCCCTGAGAATGGATAGGCATATAAAAAGGGCGGGTATTTCATTGGAAATATCCGTCCTTGATTTTTTATCTCAGGTCATCAATGCTGTAGCTGTTATAGCCCTCATAATAATAGCTTTGGTCTATGCCCTTCATAAACAGCTCTCGGTCATTTATATCCGCTGTGAGGGCGTTTTTAAGCAGGTGCTTTATTTCGATATCACGAATGGGGCTTCGTTCCATGGCAAGGAGATAATCCTCCTTGTCTATCCTGCTCCAATCTACCGCCATAGAAAGCTCTTTTCTGAACATCATATCCAGCCATATGCGCATTGATCTGCCATTGCCCTCTCTGAATGGGTGGGCGATATTCATTTCAACATACTTTTCAACTATGCTGTCAAAGTCGCTTTGTGGCATTTTTTCGATATTTTCAAGGGAGCTTTCAAGATACATAACAGGGGCAAATCGAAAGCCGCCTTTGGCAATATTCACAGTTCTTATTTTCCCTGCGAAATCATAGATATCCTCAAAAAGATATTTGTGTATCTCTGCGAGAGCCTGAAAACTGCCTGCTTTCTGCTTATCCAAAATGCCATGTTCAAACAGCTTAACAGCCTTTTCCTTGCTTAGCTTTTCTTCTGTTCTGGCAAGGGTCGCAGAGTCGGTTATACCAAGTTTGTTTTCCAAAGCCATAAGCTGTTCTCCTTTCGGTGAATTTTAGATAGCCGCAAAGCCCTGCTTCAGATCGTCTATGATATCCTCGACATTTTCAAGACCTACGGAAAGTCTTATCATTCCGCCGTTTATGCCTGCGGCAACGAGCTGTTCGTCTGAAAGCTGTCTGTGTGTTGCGGAGGCTGGGTGGAGGATACAAGTACGGATATCGGCAACGTGAACTTCGTTGGAAGCAAGCTTAAGGCTGTCCATGAACTTTGCCGCTGTATCTCTTCCGCCCTTGATAACGAACGAGATAACGCCTGCTGTGCCAAGAGGGAGATACTTTTCAGCAAGCTTATGGTACTTATCGCTTTCAAGTCCAGGATATGCAACGGACTCTACCTTGTCATTGCTTTCGAGGAATTTTGCCACTGTGAGCGCATTCTCGCAATATTGCTTCATTCTTACAGGGAGAGTTTCAAGACCCAGATTGAGCAGGAACGAGGAATTTGCTGCAGGATAGCAGCCGAAATCTCTCATAAGCTGCATTCTTGCTTTTACGATGTAAGGTGCAAAAGAATATTTCTCAGTGTAGATAGTGCCGTGATAGCTTTCGTCAGGCTCGGTCATGCAAGGGAACTTTCCGCCCGTCCAATCGAACTTGCCGCTGTCAACGATAACGCCGCCAACCTGAACTGCGTGGCCGTCCATATACTTTGATGTGGAATGGATAACGATATCTGCGCCCCACTCGATAGGTTTGCAAAGGTATGGAGTAGCGAAAGTATTATCAACGATAAGAGGAACACCATTCTTATGGGCGATATTTGCAAAACGCTCGATATCGAAAACTGTCAGCGCTGGGTTTGCGATAGTTTCACCGAAAACAAGCTTTGTATTATCCTTGAATGCCGCCTGTATCTCATCATCTGTAGCGTCTGGGTCAACAAAGATACACTCTATGCCAAGTCTTTTCATTGTTATGCTGAAAAGGTTTATGGTGCCGCCATAGATAGAAGTGGAAGCTATAAAGCTGTCCCCTGCCTGACAGATGTTCAGGATAGAGCAAAGTGTGGCAGCCTGTCCGCTTGATGTACACATTGCGGCTGCACCGCCCTCGAGAGCGGCTATCTTCTTCTCAACTGCGTCTGTGGTAGGGTTTTCAAAGCGTGAGTAGATAAGGCTCTTGGTAGGGTCGTCAAAGACCTCGGCTATCTCTCTTGAGGAGTCATAGACATAAGTTGTGCTTTGTACGATAGGCACTACTCTCGGCTCTCCGTTTTTAGGCGTATAACCCTCGTGTAAACATTGTGTTTCGATCTTCAATCAAATCAAATCCTTTCAATGCGGTGATACCGCTAAATTTTTACCAATATAAAAAGCTTTTCAAAAAGCGTTTAAAACAGCAGCCTCCTAAGACCGCCTCAACATTACAAATGCGTTTATTCTGCATAGCGAAAACTCATAGCTGAATCGAAAATATCTTCTCCCATTGAAACATACTTTAGTGGTATCACCACATTATATTGTATATATTCGCTGTCAGAAAACTCGTATATACCCTGAACGTTCACACTTTGATCCTCACCCAGAGCCGCAATAACACAGCCACGCTTGCCATTGCCAAGGTCAAGTCCCCGATAATCAAGCCAAACATTATCATCAGAGCTGATATCAGCCGACTTTGCATACATATCTAGCATATCATCGACCGTGATCTTGTCAAGCCGCTGATAATAAGACAATGACAGATTTAACCCGTCATATTTTTCGTCCACTTTGCCGTCAATAAGATTTGCATAGACAATCTTCACATCTCTCGTGCCGTCAAAATCATCTGTAGTTATCTCATGCTTTTCCAACTTTGCGGCAGAAAATCCACCTATCTCAGGCAACTCTAAAGCGGCAGAAAAATCCGAAAGTTCTATGGTCAAACCGTTTTCAATATCATAACGGTCTGTATCCACCGACCCTCCGTTAAACATATCATAAACATAGCTGTCTATGACCATGTAAACGCCACCCGTGGTGATATTCGCAGAAATGCCATTTTCGTCAACGAAACTTTCAAGTTTCGTGAACGTGCTATCCTCGTCAAACTGCATTATAACTGCACTGGCTTTCTGCTCGTCGCTTATTTTGTCGCTAAACTCAAAACGAATGACCCCACCACCGAAATCAGCGTCAGTATACTTGACAGGTATACTAAGGAGCGGCTCGTCAGAATTTATCATTGCGTTTATACCATAATAATCAGAAAGCATTGCCTCTGCACCAAAATTGCCCTCTACGGTGCATTTGGCTGTATATGGTATTTCGCTAAGGTCACAAACAAGCTCAGGGTCACGAATTATTTCCACCTGCGAACTGTCATCCGTCTGCGAACTTTCCTCCACACCGTTGGGCGTATCTGACACCGCTTCCGCAGTAGTAGTATCTTTCGTTTCTGAAACGCTGTCTGCGGCTTCCTCAACAGGTCCGCAGGCGCAAAGTGACACTGACAGCAATACCGCCAGCAGTACGGCTTTTTTTCTGCTATTTTTCATATTAAGTTTCTCCCTATTTTTTTTATTTTGTTTACCTTACAAGTCCTTGAAGTCCACCCTTGCCCCTGTCAAAGCGCTTTCCATTATTATTCTTGCGCACTCTGAAAGTGAAACTGCGCTTTTGCAGGTCATCATGGCTTTTTGTATGCAAAGTCCGAAAACTATGTGAAGTTCTCCCCTGCCTGCTGATTTCTGTGCTATAGGCAGAAGCGGTTGCCAAAGAAGCTTTATATAGCTTTGGACAGTTTCACCTGTGGTGCAGTTTCTTATTTTGCCAAAGCTTGCGCCCCCTGCGTTTGCGGCAGTGTAGCGCAGCATTTCCCCAACGTCCGTAAAAGGCTCGTTATATTTTTTTAGCACTCCTGCGGTAAAAGACCACACTGAGTAGTTATTGCCCACAAGCTTTTCGTCAATGATATCGCCGTAGAAATACTTTCTGCCCGACTTATCAGTGAACACTGTGAAAACGTCCTCCTCTTGAACTCCCTCTGTCATGAAAAGCTTTCTCACGTCCTGCTGACAGGAATAGCCTGCAAGAGAACCTATACAGCACAAAAGGGATTGTGGGTGGACATAGCCCTCGGGGCTTCTCATGGCTCTGAGAAGTCTGTCGAATATTTCAAAGGCACTGCTTTTATATTGTTCAAGTTCCATTTTTATCACCGTTTCTCACGTTTTCTCCCCTTTTTATCTTTTTTTATCACAAATCTGATGATATTAACATAAATCACCGCAAGCCCAAAGCCACCAAGCAGACCTGTTACCAGCCGACGTTTATTGGTGGACTTTTTCACCCCTGAATACTGCAATGACCAATCCAGCATGGTAGTTTCACAGCAGAGTACGGCTGTAAGGGCGGATATATTTTTCTTTATGGCCAGCGGAAAGCCTATAAGCTGTCCTGCAAGCACGCCCGTACATCTTGCGCACACAGGAAACTGCCAGCCGTGAAAAAAGAAGCTTCTGTCGGGGCGTTGGTGACAGCCTGCCACCGCACCAAGCTTCATAAGATAAAGCCACAGCGCATATGGGTCTTTTCTCGTTCTCATGCCCTGAACTTATAGTCGCAATCGGGGCATACCCAATAGGAACGTGTTTTTGACTTGCTTTCCATGCCGCAAAGTCCGCAGATAAGCCCTGGCAGTCCGAACAGTATATAGCCGCAGCAGCCTTTTCCAAAGCCGTATTTGCCGCTTCTGTAGTCTGTTTCGCTTATAAGCTGACAGTTCCTGCCGCCGCATTTTGGACAGCGTTTGCCTGTACAAAAATCTGCCATGGTGTTTTCCGCCTTTCTTTTGTGTGGTGTTTATCAGATAAAATTCAGGGGCTTGACGATCTGAAAAGACCTATCAGCCCGCTGAAAATTTTTATCCTTTGATATTATACGTTTATCTCCGCAACATCGTCAGACACGCCGTTTGCTTCGACAACAGGCTTTACGCAATTTTCGATAAACTCGTCCACCTGCTGTGGGCATCTGCCGATAAAGTTTTCAGGCTTCATTATCTTATCCATTTCTTCCTTTGTTATCATGAACATAGGGTCGTTGAGGATAAGCTCGCAGAGGTTATTGTCAAGTCCCTCTTTCTTAACTCTTGCGCCTGCTACCATTGAATATTCTCTTATTCTTTCGTGGAGTTCCTGTCTGTTTCCGCCCTTTTCTACAGCGTCCATCATAATGTTCTCGGTAGCCATGAAAGGAAGCTCTGCCATAACTCTTCTTCTGATGATCTTGTCATATACTACCAAGCCGTTGTCAGGATCTGTAACATTGAGCATGATATTGAGTATAGCGTCAACACCCAGGAAAGCTTCGGCAACGGAAATTCTCTTGTTTGCAGAGTCGTCGAGAGTTCTCTCAAACCACTGTGTACCTGCTGTGAATGCAGGATTGAGAACGTCGCAGATAACGTATCTGGCAAGTGATGTTATTCTCTCATCTCTCATTGGATTTCTCTTATATGCCATAGCGGAAGAGCCTATCTGATTTTTCTCGAACGGCTCTTCGATCTCCTTGAATGACTGCAAAATTCTTATGTCGTTTGAGAACTTCATAGCAGACTGAGCGATACCGGCGAGAACTGAGCATACCTGATAATCCATTTTTCTTGAATAGGTCTGACCTGAAACTGGAACGACAGCGTCAAAGCCCATTTCCTCGGCTATCATTTTTTCAAGCTCTTTTACCTTATCAGTATCACCGTGGAAAAGCTCCATAAATGAAGCCTGAGTGCCTGTAGTACCCTTTGAACCAAGGAGCTTGAGGTTAGCAAGTCTGAAATCCAGATCTTCAAGATCCATAAGAAGCTCGTTGCACCAAAGAGTAGCTCTTTTGCCCACTGTTGTGAGCTGTGCAGGCTGGAGGTGAGTATAAGCAAGGCAAGGCATTGCCTTATACTTATCGGCAAACTTTGCAAGCTGGTCGATAACCTTGACGAGCTTTCTCTTTACGACCTTAAGTGCATCCCTCATGATGATAACGTCTGTGTTATCGCCTACATAGCATGAAGTTGCGCCAAGGTGAATAATACCTGCTGCCTTTGGACAAACAAGGCCATAAGCATAAACGTGTGACATAACGTCATGACGAACAAGCTTTTCACGCTCAGCGGCAGCGGCATAATCTATATTATCAATGTTAGCTTCAAGCTCGTCTACCTGCTCCTGAGTAACATTAAGACCGAGCTTCATTTCAGCACGGGCAAGGGCTACCCACAGCTTTCTCCAAGTAGTAAACTTCTTGTCAGCAGAGAAAATATACTGCATTTCCTTGCTTGCATATCTGGTACAAAACGGGCTTTCATAAGAATTTGTCATTGTTCTTCGACCTCTTTCGTAATATTATATAATGTATACACACTTATTATAGCATATTTTTTGCGGGTTTACAATAGGTTTAAGGAGAAATGTTTACAGTGGGACGTCATTGGATAGGAAAGGAACTTTTAAAAGTTAAATTTCTGTAAATTTTTAAGTAGAAACAGAGCTGTGCTTGACTTTTTAGGGCGGATATGTTATGATATTAAAGCCGCATATTCACGGTCATAAGTGTTTGTATTTGCAGACCACCGTGCGTAGCGAGTTTATTTAAAGGTAGGTGCATTCGTAATGTACGCAGTAATTGAAACAGGCGGAAAGCAGTATCAGGTTAAGCCTGGTGATGAGGTTTTCGTAGAAAAGCTGGACGTAAACGCTGAGGACGCTGTTACTTTCGATAAGGTAATGGTAGTTGGCGCTGACGACGGTATCAAGGTTGGCGCTCCATATGTTGACGGCGCTTCCGTAACAGCTAAGGTCATCAAGAACGGCAAGTCCAAGAAGGTGACTGTATTCACTTACAAGCCAAAGAAGGGCGAAAAGACCAAGATCGGTCACAGACAGCCTTACACTAAGGTTATGATCGAAGCTATCAACGCATAATGATCTGTGCTGATTTTTTCAGAAATGAGCATGACAGACTTGTGGGATTTCGTATAACGGGTCACGCAGGTTATGCAGATTATGGCGAGGACGTATGCTGTGCAAGCGTATCGTCTGCTGTAATGTTGACGGCTAACACTGTCACTGAGGCTTTTAAGATAAAGGCCGATGTCGCAGTGGAAGAAAACGAAATAATATTAAGGCTTGAAAATGACAGCTCAGAGGAGGGGGACAAGCTGCTTTTAGGGCTTCTCACTCATTTATATTTTCTAGCTGAGGAATTTTCAGGCAGGATCAAAGTCACGGTCAGAGATAACTGATCGGACGGATTACATTTTATGGAGGTGTAATTTAGATGATTAAGATTTCAATGCAGTTTTTCGCTCATAAAAAGGGAATGGGTTCTACAAAGAACGGACGTGATTCTGAGTCAAAGAGACTTGGCGTAAAGAGAGCTGACGGTCAGTTCGTACTGGCTGGTAACATCCTCGTTCGTCAGAGAGGTACTCACATTCACCCAGGCGAGAACGTTAAGAAGGGTTCTGACGATACTCTGTTCGCAACAAGCGATGGTGTTGTAAGATTTGAAAGACTCGGTAGAGACCGCAAGAAGGTTTCGGTTTATCCCAAGGCTTAATTTTGTAACATATGACCCTGAGCCTTAGGCTTGGGGTTTTTTGTTGGTTAATGACAACTAAATTTACGCATAATATCATTTGTAAGGAGGTTTGATCATGTTTGTCGATCAGGCGAAGATCTATATAAAAGCCGGTGACGGCGGTGACGGTGCAGTTTCATTCCACCGTGAGAAATACGTTGCGGCAGGCGGTCCGGACGGCGGTGACGGCGGTAAGGGCGGAGATATTGTTTTCGTTGTTGACGACAATATCTCAAACCTTATAGATTTCAGATATAAGAGAAAATATGTTGCCGAAAAGGGACAGAACGGCGGCGCCAAAAACTGCTCAGGCAGGAATGCTCCCGACCTTGTGGTGAAAGTTCCTAGAGGTACTGTTGTTAGAGAAATAAAGAGCGGCAGGATACTTGCCGACCTTTCTACCGATGAGCCTGCTGTTATCGCTCACGGAGGCAAGGGCGGACGTGGAAACGCTCATTTTGCCACTTCCACAAGGCAGATACCGAAGTTTGCAAAGCCGGGTTTCCGTGGTGACGAATATGAGGTAATGCTTGAACTCAAGCTTATTGCAGACGTAGGACTTGTGGGCTTTCCGAACGTGGGTAAATCCACACTTATCTCTGTTGTATCAGCGGCAAAGCCAAAGATAGCCAACTATCACTTCACTACCCTGACGCCTGTGCTTGGCGTTGTTAAGATAGAAGAGGGAAAATCTTTTGTTATGGCTGATATCCCAGGTCTTATCGAGGGTGCGAGCGAGGGCGTCGGTCTTGGTCACGAATTTCTCAGACACGTTGAGAGGTGCAGACTTATCGTTCACGTTATCGACGTTTCAGGCAGTGAGGGCAGAGATCCTATCGAGGATTTCAAGGCGATAAATCACGAGCTTGAAAACTTCTCAATGGAGCTTGCGGAAGCTCCGCAGATAGTTGCCGCAAACAAGAGCGATATGGCTACCCCTGAGCAGGTGGAAAGACTGAGAAACTATGTTGAGGATCAGGGACTTCTCTTCTATGAGATCTCTGCCGCTACCACAAAGGGTACAAAAGAGCTTATGTATGGCGTATGGGAGCGACTTTCTGTTCTTCCGCCTGTTAAGCAGTTTGAAGCTCAGCCGCTCACTCAGGAGGAGCTTGACGATAAGCTCATCTCAAAGAAAGACTTCCGTGTTACGGTGGAGGACGGCGTTTATTTCGTGGAAGCAGATTGGCTTCTTGACATACTCAGGACGGCTAATATGGACGATTACTCTTCCCTCCAGTATTTCCAGAACGTACTCAGGACCAGCGGCATAATCGACAAGCTGGAAGAAATGGGTATCGAAGAGGGCGACACTGTTTCTATATTCGACTTTGAGTTTGAATATCTCAGATAGGAGGGAGCGTCACGGGAAAGCTTTCTGATATGGACGCCATGCAATACTCCCCTCTGGCACTGGCTTTTATCGGGGACGGCGTTTACGAGATAAGGGTAAGGGAAAAGCTTATCCTTGAAGCTAATATGCCTGCGGACAAGCTGCACAAGCTCACTGTTGAGAGGGTGTGTGCGGAATATCAGGCAAAGGCTGTTCGCAAGTGGCTTGACGAGGGGCTGCTTAACGAACAGGAAATGGATATTTTCAAAAGGGGCAGAAATGCAAAGGGCATAAATGCTCCGAAACATTCCACTGTGGGGGAATACCGCATGGCGACAGGTTTGGAATGTCTTTTCGGTTTTTTATATCTCACGGGGCGTGAGGAACGTATAGGTGAACTGTTCGAGGCAGCATGGTCTGTGGGCAGCATCAATGAATAATATTACATCAAGGAGTGAATCAAATGTCAGGTCATTCAAAATGGGAAAACATTAAAAGAAAAAAGGGTGCAACAGACGCTGCAAGAGCTAAGATATTTACAAAGATAGGCAGAGAGATCGCTGTTGTAGTTAAGCAGGGCGGTGCTGATCCTGCAGGTAACGCAAAGCTGAGAGATCTTATCGCAAAGGCTAAGTCAAACAACGTGCCTAACGATAATATCGATAGAATTATCAAAAAGGCAGCAGGCGACGGCGACAAGAACAGCTATGAGTCAATGGTATACGAGGGCTACGGTCCAAGCGGTGTTGCTGTTATCGTTGAGTGCCTTACAGACAACAAGAACAGAACAGCAGGCGATATCCGTCACTTCTTCGACAAGTTCGGTGGAAACATGGGTACATCAGGCTGTGTATCTTTCATGTTCTCTGATGTTGGTACTGTTGTTATGGAGAACAATGGTGCTGACGAGGACAAGATAATGGAGGACTGCTTTGAGGCAGGCGCTGACGATTTCAACGTTGATGACGATGTTATCGAGATATCATGCGACCCTAATCAGGTTTCTTCTGTAAGAGAAGCTCTTGAGGGAATGGGTTACAAGGTACTTTCTGCTGAGGCTGAGAAAGTTCCTTCAAACTACACAACTATCGAAGACGAGGACGCTATCAAGAAGATGGGTCTGCTTCTTGAGCATCTTGAGTACGATGACGACGTTCAGAACGTTTACCACAACTGGGAGAATATGCCGGTTGAAGAGGAAGAATAATCAGGAAGATTTCTGACACTTTACTATTGACATTTACATATAATGTGGTATAATAGAATTAGAAAGATTTATTCTTTTAATAGGGGTTGCGAATCCGTCTAAAATCGCTTTAATAGAGGTCACAGAGCCTTTAAAAATACTGTTTTAATAGGGGTTGCGAATCCGTCTAAAATCGCTTTAATAGGTATTTAAAGGGTCAATTTGTTTTGACCCTTTATTTTTTGTATGGAGATGTATGAACGTGCAGAAGTGGAAAATAATAAACAAGGATTACCTTGACTATCTGAGAGAAAATTATGAGTCGAGGATACCAAGGACAGACTACGGAAATGATAAGCTGAAGCCGTTCTTTGGAGAGCTTATGCGTGTGGGTGACCTTGCATATGTGACGCAGGTATCTTCTGCAAAGCCAAGACACAATAAAATAAAGGCAAATATAGATTTTCAGAAAATAATACATAATGACGTGCTTATAGCTGTTGTAAATCTTAATTATATGTTCCCTGTGCCTGTGTCTGAAATGACAGACCTTGAATACGGAAAAATCGAGGAGTATGTTGATTTCAAAAATGATACTGCCAAAAGCAAATACATTGACCTTCTGAAAAGAGAAATGAAATATATCAAAGAACTTCCTCTTGAAAACAATGCACGCTCATTGTATGCTCTCAAATATGACAAGCCTGAACACGTAATATCAAAGCGTTGTTTTGATTTCAAAACATTGGAAAATGGTGCGCATAAATGGACGGAGAAGCTCATAAAATAATCATGCAGATATGGGGGACTGACGCTTGCAGGGCGGCAGTCCTTTTTAAGCTTTAAACGACGATTTTTCGGGGATTTTCGTGTTAAAATCGCTGAAAATCCTTGCAGCTTTGCGGTGCTGTTTGTAAGTTGTGCTATTGACATAAAAGGGGTTATAGTATATAATAATCGTATGTGTAGATATTGCCCTGAAAAGATAAAAATACAGATAATGGGCGATAAGGAAGAAGCAGAAAATGATAGGAGGAAACTTATGAACAAGATTTTTTGTTCTGCTCTGACAGCCGTTGTTGCAGGTGCTATGCTCACAGGCTGTGCCATGCCTTGGGAAAAGGGTGCTGATGACGACGTTGCCCCTGGTGGTTATTCCTATACGGCTGACTCAAATTCAGAACAGAAACAAGCTTATCGCTGGCTCATAGAGCCAACTATAAACGCCGATAATATCATTTCTTTTGACGGAAGTCAGGTCGACCCTAACAACGAAAAGAACACAGCTTATGCCAACTATTCTGTTATCAGACAGAATGGCAAATATGGCATTATAGACTACAGCGGAAACATGGTAGTGCCTGCGGAATATGACGATTACTACACCTGCTGGTGCGGAGAGGTCACGCTTTTCAATATTATAAATGAGAAGAATGATGAGTATGAGTATTGCAGTATCGACAGCTCAAATCAGGTAGTATACTATGCGGCGGAACATCATGACAGCTCACCTAAATATTACTGGAACAGCAATGAGGAAAAGATCTATGTAAAGGACGCTGACGAAGAACAGGGCGAAGAATACACCGGCAAAAAGGCTGTTGTGGTATGTGAAGCTGACGTGAAAAAGTCTGACAATGGTTTTTATGACATTTCTCCTGTGAGCGAACCGCTTTACGGGCTTGCTAAAAAGGACAAGCTTATACTTGATATGCAGTACACTGATTTCTATGCCCCTGCATACAAAGGCGCAGGACTTACCTGCATCGCCTTTGAGAACGACGAAGGCAAGTGGGGATATGTTGGTTCTGACGGCAAGACTATAATCGACTTTAAGTGCGACGGTGACATGAGTGCCTATTGCGGAAAGGTGATAGATGACGAGATGGCTGTTCATCCTTATCTTTTCACTGACGATTATCTGCCGGTATCCATAGATTCATCATATGGTTATTATGACATAGACGGCAACTGTATCGTAAAGCCAGGCGAGTTCGATCAGGCAAGACCTGCTCACAACGGCAAGGCGTGGGTAATGAAGTCTGGAAAATGGGGCGTTATAGCATTCGGTGACGCACCTGTGGAGGAGGACTCATCAGAGGAAGAGACCACCACAACTACGACCACCACAAGCTACATCACCACGACCACAACTTCAAAGACCACCACAACAACTTCGGTTTCAACAGAAACGAAAAAAGCAACTGAAACTACTCCATCTTTGACACAGCCAAGTGAAACCACTGAGGTGTCAACGAACACGGAAACTGTTACAGAAACAGTAACGGAGCCTGTTACGGAAACTGATCCGCCTGCTCCTGAGCCTGAGCCTGAGCCGACACCTGAACAATAGTAAGAATATAAACGGCGTTATCCCACTTTGGGGTACGCCGTTTTTTTGGTGCATGAATATGTGCGGATATTGAAAATGCGTGCATAAACAAAGCATCGAAAGCGGGACGTCGTATTTCTGCAAAGCAGAAATTGCGCCGCTCCCCTACATGGTTTGTGCGTTTTTAATATATTTTTTACTGGTTATATATATCTTTCCTGAGAAGTGCTTTGCAGGCTTCAAAATCCACTTCGAGAATTGATTGACCGTCAGATGATGTGCCATATGAATAGGAATCATCATCAGGTATTCTCATGGACTTTATCTCGTAATTCATGGAGAATATCGCCTTATAGGTAAGAGCAAAAAGCTGTGTCTGGGACATATTGGTTGTAAGATGTGACATTGATGCTTTTGCGAACTTGTCTATAGTCAGCGGATCTGAGCTTTTCGCCTTTTCGATTATCTTTGTGATAACTGTTCTCTGGCGTTCTGTTCGCTGGAAATCTGCGTTGCCAACATATCTAAGTCTTGCATAGGCAAGTGCCTGATTGCCGTTTACAAGAAGCTTCTTTCCGCCCTTATCAAGATAGTCTGTACCCTTTTTATTGCCAAGAAGCTTGTTTTGCTCTGCCATTGGAGGCTTCATGCCCTCGGCCTCTTCATCGGAAATGTCAAGCTCGATACCGCCAACTGCGTCAACGATATCAACGAATGACAGAAAGTCGATATAAACATAATCGTCAACGGCAATATCAAAATTATACTCTATGGTATCCATAAGAAGCTCTGCACCGCCGTAAACATATGCCGCATTGAGCTTTGACCATGTGTCTATATCATTTCCGTCAGCGTCAACGCCCTTGATATTCACATACATATCACGCATGAAAGAGGTCATTGTTATCTCTTTCGTGGTGCTGTTAATGGAGAGAAGTATCATAGAGTCTGTTCTGCCACGCTCGTCAGCGTTTCTTGTATCAGAGCCTATAAGCAGGATATTTCGTACATCAGAGCTGTTCATGGAAGCATCTGTGTTCGTTCGCTGACCTCTTTCCACCTTGTTCACCATGCCTATGTATCGCCATATAAGCACGTTCGCCAATATGAAAACCACCAAAAGTATGATGATAAGCACCTTGAAAAAGGTTTTTATAGGATGTCTTTTTTTATTTTCCACTTTGTTTTTACCTTTTTTGTTCGTCTGACCGTTACGGCTTTTATTGTTTTTGCCAAATTGCAGGTCATTATTTCGTCTTTGGGCTGAGGTCTTGTTGCTTTTTGCTGACTTGCCTGAACCTCTCTGCTTGCTCTGTCTGTTCTGTGGACGTGACGTTTGTCTGCTCTGTGTCTGCCGTCTTGGAGTGCTTTCTCTGTATGAGCCTGCGTAGTCTGATGATGAACGGCTTCCCTGCCCGTATGGCTGAGCTGTACCCTGTGTATGATCATCAGGGTAGCCAGCGTCATAGTAATCGTCAAAGTCGTTCACGCCCTCGTCTATTTGCTGAACACGCTGTCCGCCCGCACCGCTTATGCGATTGAACTCGTCAAGCTGTCGCTGATATTCCTGTTCATAGTAGTCCTGAGGCTTATTATCGTTTGTGTAGTTTTGTTGTCTGTCTTTATTAGCCACCTGACTGCACCTCCGTTCATTTTTACAATACCAATATTATAGTACATATCAGGCTTATTGTCAATGACAGAAACAAGGCGGAGCTTTTTCCAGCGTCCGCCTTTAAGGCAAAACCGCACAAAGATTGTGCGGTTTTGCCTTAACATAGTTTTTTATTTTATTCTGCTGCTTCTTAGGGCGTTGAGGATAGCTATTACGGCTACGCCAACGTCTGCGAAAACCGCAAGCCACATTCCTGCAAGTCCCAATGCACCGAATATAAGCACAAGGGCTTTTACTCCAAGGGCAAAAATTATATTCTCTCTTACTATTGTCATAGTCTTTCGGGATATCTTTACTGCGTCTGCTATGCTTGACGGATCGTCATTCATAAGCACAACGTCTGCGGCTTCAATGGCGATATCTGAGCCTAAGCCACCCATTGCGATACCGATATCGGCTCTTGCGATAACAGGTGCGTCATTTATTCCGTCCCCTGCAAATGCAACAAGTCTGCGGTCGGGGTCTTTTATAAGCTGTTCGACCTTTTCAACCTTGTTTTCAGGGAGAAGCTCACTGAAAAATGTTTTTATGCCCACTTTCTTTGCCACCTTTTCGGCAGTATCTTTCTTATCACCTGTGAGGAGGACAGTTTCGACCCCAAGCTCTCTAAGTCTTGAAACGGCTGTGGCAGAAGTTTCTTTTATCTCGTCGCCTAAGAGTATCTCGCCTATGAACTTGCCGTCAAGGGCAACATAAACTGCCGTTGCGGAGTCTTCTGAGCTTTGTGCTGCAATGCCGTTTGTTTCAAGAAGTGCTTTCTTTCCGCAAAGTATCTCCTTGCCGTCAAGCTTTGCTCTTACACCGTTTCCTGCAATCTCTTCAACATCTGAAAGTCTTGCACCGTCTATTTCCTTGCCGTATCTCTGCACTATGGAGATACCGATAGGGTGAGTTGACATACTTTCTGCATATGCGGCGGCTTCAAGGAGGATATCCTGTGAAACGCCCTGTGGGTTTACGCTGAGGACAGTGAACTTGCCCTTTGTGAGCGTACCTGTTTTATCAACTGCGAGAGTTTTGCACTTCGCCATTGTTTCGAGATTTTTTGCACCTTTGATAAGGATACCCTTTTTAGATGCTCCGCCTATTCCTGCGAAGAACGAGAGAGGAACTGAGATAACAAGTGCACATGGGCAGGATATTACAAGGAACAGAAGTCCTCTATATAGCCATTTTGAGAACTGGTCAAAGCCTAGAATGAAGCTTGGTATAAACACGAGTGCAAGTGCAGCAATTACTACCGCAGGGGTATAAACTCTTGCAAAACGTGTGATGAACTTTTCGGTCTTGGCTTTTCTTTCGCTGGAGTTTTGCACCATATCGAGAATTTTCGACACTGCAGACTCGTGGAAAGTATTTGTGACCCGAACTTTGAGAAGTCCTCTCAGGTTTGTTGAGCCACTGAGGACGCTGTCACCTGCTTTGACCTCGACCGGAAGAAACTCACCGGTAAGTGCTGATGTATCAAGCTCTGATTCGCCTTCTGTTACGATACCGTCAAGAGGTATTCTCTCGCCTGTTTTTACGGCAATTATCTCGTCCTTGAGGATATCCTCAGGAGGAAGCTCGTATGTTTTGCCGTTTCTCACAACAGTAACGGACTCAGGCTTAAGCTCCATAAGCTTTGTGATAGATTTTCTTGACTTCTCTACTGCGATAGTCTGGAAAAGCTCACCCACCTGGAAGAACAGCATAACGGCTGCACCCTCACGGAAGTCTTTAAGTGCAAATGCGCCAACTGTTGCGATAGTCATGAGCAGAGATTCGTCAAAAGCCTCGCCTTTAACAAGATTTCTTACGGCGGCGATAACAACGTCAAGGCCTGCGATAAGGTAAGCAACTATTGCAAGGCCTGCACTGAGATACTCACATACAGTGCCGCTTCCAAGCTTATCCAAAAGCATTGATGCGATAAAGAACACGATAGCCACAGAAAGCTTGACTATCTCGCCCTTATGGTCATTCACAGGCTCCTCCTCTGCTGTCTGGACACCATAATCCTTAACAGTAACGTCAGGCTCAAGCTGATGGACGGTATCCTCTATCATGATACGCAGGTCAGGATTAGAACCGTCTGTTTTGACAGTAAGTTTTTTGCTGATAAAATCAACGTTTGATGAAATAACGCCTGCAAGGTCACCCACACGGTTTGCTATCTTTTCACCGCAGTTAGGGCAATCGAGATCCTCCAGCTTCAGATAGAGAGTTTTCTCAGCACAATCGCCAAGCTCTTTCACGCTAACGTCAGGTTCAAGCTTATGGACGACGTTTTCTATCTCGGTAAAGAGAGAGTTTTTATCGCCGTCAAAATCAACTGTGAGCTTTTTATTGATAAAGTCAAGGTTAGAGCTTTTAACGCCTGAAAGCTCGCCCACACGTTTCTCGATCTTTTCCGCACAATGAGGACAATCGAGTTCCTTAAGAAGCAAAGTCATTTTACTCATTTCACATTCTCCTATACTACAAAAAAACAGATCACTTTCTTTACTCGCTGATATGCTCGATACCCATATTGAGTATGACAGCGACGTGTTCATCGGAAACTGAATAATAGACTGTTTTTCCCTCACGTCTATACTTCACAAGTCTGGCCTGCTTTAGCACTCTCAGCTGATGCGAGATAGCGGACTGTGACATTTCCAACAGCTCTGCGATATCGCACACGCACATTTCGTCCTTTATAAGGGTAAAGAGTATTTTCACTCTTGTTTGGTCGCCAAGGACTTTGAAAAGCTCTGCCACGTCATATATCTCCTCCTCGACGGGCATTGTTTTCCCTATTTCCTCCATTTTCTCTATATTCTTTCCTCCGCACTGTTTATGCTCATGCTTTACTGTATTCTCGCTCATTTATTTTCGCTCTCCTTTTCTTATTATTGTTTTAGTATATTCGATATGGGCCATTTCAATTCATCATATGAATAACTGTTCATATGTTTATTATATCATATATTCATGTTTTGTCAAGGGGGGTTTGAAAATTTTTTGCATTTTTCTTAGGCAGTGAACTCTAGTGTCATAAAAGTGTCTATAATATAGAAGAAAGCCGTCCTGATCTCTCAGAACGGCTTTCAAAGCAATGGTTATCTGGCAGGCGTGGCGTTCTCCTGCATCTCTCGGGTTTCCCCTGTCGGTACCAGCGGCGTGTGGATGCCACGAAATTTTCCACCTCAAATAACCCTCTTATCTTATTCATATTATAGCATATTTATTCAGATTTGTAAAGTATTTTTTAGTTCGGCTATTTCAACCTCCGTGTTGATGTTAACAAACATTTCACAATCAACAAGGTTTTACTTCTACAAAATATCCCCCTTGAAATTACATATAAATAATGCTATACTAAGCTTATTACAAAATTAGACAGAGGTGATCAAGTGCTCGCTGTTTGTATGACGCTGATCGACGATGATGATAAATCAGAATTCAGAAAAATATATGACTCTCTTGAAAGAAAATTGTTCGTATTCTCAATGTCAAGGTTACATAACAACGCATTGGCGGAGGAAGCTGTTTCTGAAACTTTTTTGGCGTTAGCAGAAAATTTCAAAAAAATTCATAGTTTAGAACCAGCCGAAATAGTCGCTTATACAGTTATTATTAATAGGAACGTGTGTATCGATATTCTTGCAAAAGAAAACAAACACAGTATCAATGTTCAGATAGATGATAAAATTAAAGAGATATCTGAAGACTATGACCACTTAGAACAGCTTATTGTTGCTGATATGGTCGAAAAGCTGCCTGATATTTATCGTGACATTATTATGATGAAATATTTCTATGGCTTTAAGGTCAAGGAAATATCAAAGCAGTTGCATTTATCTGTTGGCGGAGTAAAATCAAGACTTGAAAAAGCCCGAAAAATACTCAGAAAGGATATAAACGACGATGAGTGATACACGATCAGAATTAAAAAAGCTTGTACCTTTGTATTGCGACGAACTAAATAGCCTAGATCTGTCATTGTACGAAAATTATGAGTTTTCTAAGGACTATCTGAACAAAAAAAAAAAGCTCATAAAGAACCAAAGCCGCATCTATTATCCGCTTATCAAAACCACAGGACGAAGGATCGCTTCTGCCATAATTGCGGCAGCTATTATGGGTACAACGACTGTTGCCGCCTATGCACCTGCAAGAAATGCAGTAAGGAATTTCTTCCTGCGAATTTTCAATGATCACACCGTTGTATCTGTTCAACATGATAGCAAAGATATAGGCGATCACAAAAGCAAGATAGAAAAGCAATATAGTATTACTGTTCCAGAAGGTTTTGTTTTAGATGAAAACGAAAGTGTTTCAACTGACGATCATATCGGATTATGCTATTATTCAGATGATAAGAAAAAGAGTATATATTTCGACCAATATACAGCGGATTCTTATTCTTCATATTATGATAATGAACGTGGTCATTTCAAAACTTCATCAGATAAATTCGGAAATGAGTTTATGATATACACAAATGATGATTTCATAAGTATTTTGTGGGACAATGGTAAATATATTTTTGAAATATGCAGCAACTTAGACAAACAATCTG
>OJNP01000333.1_pt1 | contig 36813 bp, 20 predicted proteins | sample 1597921 | NCBI WGS metagenome assembly OJNP01 (sample SAMN01915213, study PRJEB22387) | human gut metagenome | isolation source: stool | host: Homo sapiens | place: USA | reverse complement strand
TTTTCTAAAATTACTATACACTTTATCAAAAAAGTCACTATAATTCTTTGTTAATATTTCTTTCTCTAAATTTTTTAAATACTTCTCTGTTAATATTTTCATAACTTATTCTTTCCCCTACAATCAAATATTATTTAATCTTAAGACTATTCCTCTATAAGTTCCTGATGTCTCTTTTCTAAATAATCTTCTATATTCTCGGTAACAACTGGAATTTCATTGATAATAGCCTTTCGCAATGTCAAATTATCCTTATAAAATTTTTTGTATCTTTCTTTTCTCCGTTCTGTACTTGCCCTTTGCGGAATCAGATATTTCGTAATGCTTTCATCCAAGTCTGACAGTAATTCCGGCGTATATAAAATCAAATGATAATTCTGAAACCAAAATTTTTCGTTATCTAAGGGTTTCAAGCTATTAATCTGGTCTTCTGAAAATAATCCATCCTTTAAATAATACGAAATCAAAATTTGATTCTGAGATTTAAGTACCATTTCCGTTGTATCTTCTAAACATGCCTCAAGATGATAACACTTGATTGCGTAATAGTAATACAGCTGTAGATCATAAAATGCTGAAATTAACGCCTCTTTATATCTGGCTTTCAAAAATATTTTAATTTTTTGATTATCAAACCCACTCATATCATTAAAAATATCTGATGTATATAGCAATGACTCTGGTGATGTTTTTAATAAGAAGCATAACTGATGGTAGTCATACTCTTCAATATCATATTCTTCAAAATCTGTTTCTCGAAAATGCTTGGTTTTGAAAAAATTTCTTATTAAAGACTGTTTATTTCTTTCCTTTTTTACACCTGCCAATTTATATATCAACTGGTTCAAAAAAGATAATTTATGTTGTATTCTTGCTCCGATCTGTTCTTGCCTCTCAAAGTCCTTAATAACTTCTACATTCCAGTGTCTCATAATAGCTTTCCAATATCTGGTCAATAGATTTTCTATATTATATGATTCATAATCCTCTATTTCTATCTTCTGCTCATTTCCTTCATAATCGTTTTCTGCTAACACCAGACTGAAAATTTTCCTTATTTTTTCATTGTCATATCTATTGCAGAAAATATAGAAATCATCTGAAAAATATTCAAAGTGGCAATTAACTGAAGCCTCTTCTAATGCCCTTTCAAAATCATCCGATATTTTTTTCAGAGCATTTTCTGCAAAATAAAGCGACAAGTAATTGCCCATTATTATTCCACCAGTTCTTCCATTATTTAAACTGGTAAAAACATTGTCCTGCAATTCACCTTTAGGAAGATAATGCGAATACAGCTTTCCATAAAAATCTTTAATATCAAGCTTAATCAAATTATCATACAAGCACAAATTCATAAAATCATCATTTAATTGTGCATCATATTCTCCTGCCACAAAATCACCTGTATCAAAATTAACCGTCATTCTGCTATGTGCTGGATTAATCCCCTGAACATCATCAAAATAAGGTAATCCTGAGTAATAATGATATGCTCGCACAAAGTTAAGAATATTAGGAATTTTCAAAGTTCTATACTTTCCATTCCCTTTTTGTACATTAAATGAAATTGGCATTGTCCAGCATAATTCTCTGGTATCGAAATTTTCAACATCATCGGGGTACTCCAAAGAATCAATATCTATAAAATGTCTCACTGCATTTTTAAAATTATATAAATTATTCAAATCCATATTTTATCCTCATTACTGCAACACTGTATTTTTCAATTTTAAATTCCAATTATATTATAATTCATCTATTACTTTTTTCAACAAAAATGGCCCTGCCACATGTGTAGCAAGACCACTTTTGTCAAATACTATTTCTTCTTCCTCTCCATATCCTCCGCCATCGCTTTCTGCTGTGTCTGTTTCTTCCCTTGTTTTGCAACTTTCTTCTGATTGAGCCGGAGCCTAGCAAGTACGGATTCTCTTGGTTTATCTTTGTCTTTTTTCTTTGTAGTATTATTCATCAGTCCGTCGATCATGTTGTAGTTGGCTTCTTCTGCCATCTCTGCACTACGAAGATATTCTCCGTTGTCCATGACCTTCTGCCAGTTTGCCAGCTCTGGTTTCTTTTTCTGCTGTCCTTGTGGCTGTTGTGTCTGATTCGGCTGCATTTGTGATTGCACTTGCTGTCGTCTTTGCTGTTCCTGTTCTTTTGCTATCTGCTGTTGCATAAAGGTCTGAATGTTCCGTCTTGCTTCTTCGTCAAAGCCATTGTAGCAGTCATTCATAACTACTGCACCATCTTCACTGAGAATCACATAGGCGGCTCTTGTCCCATACTCTTCATGTTCCATCAGAAACCATTTCTTCTCGTTCATCAAAATATAATCCTGAGCAAGCCATGTACCTTTCTTTCCTTCGATTTCATATCCGGTTGTATCAATGGAAAGTCTGGTATCAGAGGAACTTTTGATTGTGAGAAATTCTGGAACGATAATGAATCCATCTTTATTAATATAGTAAGCTGTGGTTTTTCCCTCATCCGTAATTACCAGAACATCGCTGCATCCGATGGAATGACCTTTGAAGTTCTTCGGTCGCTGTTTCTGCAGGCGTATTTTTATATCCGCCGGAGTTTCCCCCGGCTGGATTCTTCCAATGTACACCTGCTGATAGTTCTCAATGCTGACGCTCTTTCCTTCGCTTCTCAGCTTTTCATAAGAACGGAAACGAACATCACGATACTCTGGTGTTTCTTTTACCTGATATACTGCACACTGACTTGTACTCATTCCTCGTCCTCCTCTTCCAATTCCGCTTTATAATCTTCCAAGTCCATAAGAAAAATCTCATAGCCTTCATCGCTCATGCAGAACAGCTTTCTTATGGTATTGCAGACCAGCCCAATCATATCCGCATCCCCTTTCAGAAATGGAATGATATTGTCGATGGCTTCCATCGTATCATTTCGGTTGCCTTTATCAAACATTGCGGTCACTAAACATTCGTCTGTATCAAAGTTCATTGCCAGATCCATCATAATTCTACATCCCCCTTCTTACGTGCTTTGGATTTTTCAGTTGTCATTTCTTTCTGCTCCTGTGCTTTTGCTCTTGCCTGGAACTCTTTTAACGACTGTAGCACAGATTTTTTCAGTTCTCCTTTTTCGCCCTTTACAGGCTCTCTCTTTTGCGTCTGGTTCGGTTCTACTGATACGGATTCTTTCTTGACTGGTGCTTCTGAAACTTCCTGTTTCACTTCCACAGTCTGTTCTGCTTCCTGCACTTTTCCATGTTTCTCATTCAGATATTTTTCCATATCGTTAATTGCTTTCTGTACCAATGGACTTTCCTTATAATGAGGAATCATATCTATCAGTTCCCTGTCTACTCTGTCCCAACACATCAGTTCATATTCCCCGGAATAATCCTTATCCCCATCCTGCAGGTCAAATCCAATCCCTTTGCCTCCATGCAGTCGATCTGCCGGAATACTTTCATAAATCTTAATCGCTTCTTCCAGCGTGAGATTATTATGGTATTCTCCCATGACCGGAAACTCCATACACTCTGCCACATAAAAAGTAATCGTAGCTTCCGGCTGTTCCTGTTCTGGTTGTCTGGTAAAGATAGAAAAGTTTTCTGCATTTTCCAGGCGAGAAAGTAATGACCGGGCAGTTATCACATCACTGTCTATATCAGATTCTTCCGATACTTCAACCAGCCAGTCCTTTAAACACCCTGTTTTTTGATTCAAAATGTCCTCTGTGATCTTCTCCACCTGTTCTTCCCTGTTCTCAACGGTATCTTTATATTCGTAAGTGTCATATTCATAGCTGAAATTATCTAAATCCACCGCCAGCTTTTCTATTTCTTTCTGATCAAGATAGGCTTCGGACTCCCTCATATATTCTGCCAGAGTGATTCTTTCTTCTGCGATAGGGTTGATGTCCACCTTAATACCTGCCATTGCCATACCATGAGCATTTAATTCACTGAAGAAACTATCCTCCCGGATATTGCCACGATAAGAAAGCACTACATCAAGGTCAGAATCATCTCTGTAAAGTTCCTCTCTGCTTCTGGAACCATGCACCCTTGCTGCAAGTAGCTCTACTTCATTTTCTAATCCCATATCTTCCAGAATACCCTGTGCGTGATACAAGACACCTCGTTCCACTTCTGCCCTGCTAAGACCATTTAATGCAACCTCATCTCTTCCAATCTCAGAAGTCGCACGAAGTTCACCTGCCTGCAGTAAGTCTTTGGAATGTTGGATGGTCATTGCTTCAAATTCCCTGTAATCCACTTTGACGCACTCCATGTCATCCATTCTTTCATTTTTCAGGATTTCATAAGTAGCGTTCTGAACAGATACTTTGGGATCGTCATAATCATTGGAATGGATTTCGTGCAGGTCAGAATCATAAAAAATATAAAAATAGCCTTCTTCCGTTGCCTGTACGGTCAGATACCCTTTGCTCTTGGTAAACTGCATTGCAATTCCCTCACAGGTATCCACTGCTCTTTCCCGGTCATAGTCCTCAAAAATACTTGGAGGACAATTCTTTAATAACTGTGCCAGCTGCATCTGCCGTTCGCCTGCTTCTTCCACTTCTGCCATCAAATCCTCATAATCAACGGGAACTGCATTTTCCAGGGACATATCTTCATCTTCCAGAATATCTTCCATTGCCTGCCGCATAGAAATATCAGGATTGTCATAAGCACCACCGTCGATCTCATCGTAATCCAAAGCATAAAAGGTATAATCATAGCCTTCCTCTGTTCTCTGGATTGCAAAATACCTATCGTCAACCTTATATGCCAGCTCATCCGGTTCCAGTTCCGGCATAAGTTCTTCCACAGAAATTCCTTTCTCCTGCAGATACTCTGAAATGGCTTCCAATGCTCCGGCATCATACCCATTCCAGAGATCTTCGGCTACAAGCTGACCATGTTCCGATACGATAATCCCTGCCACATCTGAACCATACTCATCATGTTCCATGAAGAAGAACTTCTCCCCTGCATACTCTCTTTCATCCACCGTATGCCAGGTTCCCGCATGTCCATCTGCTTCAAATCCTCTGGTATCTTCTGTAATGGTGACTTCCGCTTCATCCAATGCCTGTTCAATCTTCTGCATACGGATTTCTGCCCTTGCCATATCAATAAATCCATCTAACACCGCCGGGTGGCTTTCTATCACATAATCCTGATTCAGATTCTTTCCCTGATTGATATTTTCTGGGATTTCGATATGCTCTGCCCAGTCTTTGTTCTGTCTGGAAAATCTGCCATCATAAGAAAGTTCCCGAAGCGTATTTGCCATAACAAACGTCATACGTTCTTCTCCAAACTGTTCCAGCACTTGTGTTGCGGCATCTTCCTTTAAATGCAGTCCATCAAAATTTAATGCGATTGCTTCCTCGATTGCTTTCTTACAATCAATGTTTAACTTTCTGGAATCCAGATAAGCATCTACATCCCGTTCTTCCATTGCCTGAGCAAGTGTTCCTTTATAGACTGGCGGGTAGGCTCTGGTATGATTATTTTCCAGTATCTCCATTCTCTGCTGTACAAAGTCCGGAAGTTCCTCAAAGCCGAAAGAATCCACATAATAAGCCTTTGTTTCCGCCGTCCGGTTTATAACTATGACATCGCTTACCGATAAGGAATGTCCATGAAAATCGTTTGGGCGGTTGATATTAAATCTCTCAAAAATATCATCTAATGTGACCGTTGGTGTCCATGGAGCCGCATACGCCATCCTGTAGTCTTTTCCATCAATGCTATAGCCTAATTTTTGAGCCGATTCAACCCCCATAAACTGATAAGTATGCTCTCCGCCCGTATCCATCTGATAGATTGCAAAACGACCGCTTTCTCCATGAAGAAGTAAGGTTTCATCAATCTTTTCTGCACTATCCTGTTCCAGTTTTTCCTGTCTGGCTATCGCTGCTTCTCTTTCTTTATGTACTTCCCATTCCGTTTCCGTAATACCAAAGATACCGTCATGCCCCAGGATCGCATTTTCTGTTTCTGCAAGAATCTGTCCTGCCTGCTCTGGATTGTCTGGATTTCCATGTAAGATAAAAACTTCTGCACCTTCACGATACAATTCTACTGCCCTGTTTTTTTCAAGAGGATACATGTGTTCCAGTCGGATTCCTGCTTCGTGCATTTCTGTAAAACCGATCCTTCCATCTGGAAAATTATCCATCTGTGCCTCTGTCTCATGCACAAGACTTCTCATAACTTCACTTCGGTCACCCCGATTCGCTGTCAGCATACGGTTTACCAATCCCAAAACTTCGTCCCGGTCATCCATCTTATAAGCAAAATTTACGATAAGATTTCTTTGTGATTCCGTAAAATTCTCATGGCTGGCGGTTTCTGCAGCTTCAATCAGTCTATGGGCATACTGCATGGTACTTTCTCTTTCTTCTGGAAGTTCTGTGGTTGGGAAATTTGCTCTTGCTGCCTGAATCACTTCATGTACTAAGTTTGCACCGGCTTCCTCATAAGATTCCCGCATATCCCAGACCAGATCATTCAGTCTTTCTACCTGTTCGGGAAAGGTTTCTGCGTATTCCGTTACAAATGCTTTCTCTTCTTCTGTAAAAATTGTTCTCGGAAATTCCGCTTTTTCCACTAGCATCTCTGCCTGTTCTTTCGGTGTCAGCTCTGAAAAATAAGCAATGCCTGTATCACCATCATACGCTACATCAAAGAAGTCAATCGGATAATTCTCTCCCACTCCATCACTTGCATACAATACTGTGATCGTTGCACCTCTGTCCTCCAAAAATTCTTCCAGTGGTTTCTCATCCTCTGAAAGTTCTTTCTGTTCCAGTAAAGTAACATATTCCCTTACATTCTCCTGCACCTGTTCTGCTGTCATATTCTCTACCAGATTATAACTATATTCCGAACCCATACTGCCTGAAAGATGCAGAATAACATCCTCTCTATGAAATGTTTCTCTGATTGGTCTTTCCATCTCAATTTCATGCATCTGCTCCTCAATGTTCCCGATGATCTCTGCCGATGTTTTTCGGATGGTATCCATTGATGCTTTCAATGCCTTCATATCCCTGCTCTCACACCAGCTGGCAATATAAGTAAATGAATATTCTGAAGTATCCAGACCAAAATGATTACATACTATGTAAGCGATACTTTCTGCTTCCACTTCCTTTGTTGTCTGGTCTTTTAAGACTCCTTCCGCATCCATTACTTCCCGGTCATGCAGCAATGCGTGGCTCACTTCATGGACTCCGGTTTTCATCGTCTGGGCATTACTCATATCTTCCTTTATCGCAATATATTTTTCTGTCTGGTGATAATAGCCTTTTGCTTCCCCTTCCACATTCATCATACGGATCGGCACAGGAGAAATATTCTGCAATGCCTGCATGAACGTATCATAAAACTGTACACTTCCGGTAAGCTCCGACACCTCCAGTTCTGCGATCGGTTCTCCCTCTGTCTGGCTGACATCAAATACTGTCGCTACCCGAAATCTTGGGATAATCATTTCCACAACCTCTGTTTCTGGTTGTCCATCTTCACCAATGATTGGTTCCTGTGTATCCGGGTCAATCTTTTCAATCTCCTGTTTTTCTCTTACTGGTGTCGGTGCAATAATCTGGATTCCTTTCTCTCCACGTTTTACATGACGGTTAAATTTCTTCTGCCATGCCTGATACCCTGCCACCAGTGTTGCTTCCGGTTTCTGCATGGTGATCAGCAGCGTATTATTAAAACTGTAATTATGGAACTTTGACATGGTATTCAGATATTCGGTATATCTCTCCGAAGTAAAGATTTCTTTTACTCCCTGCTCCAGACGTTCCGATATTTCTTTTAACTGTTTTTCTATATTATTTGCCATAAACAAACCCTCCATTTTATGTCCCCGCCAGAGAAAACTCTGACGGGAAATCTTTTATAACTCCTGTTCGTGTTTTTTCTTTGCAGCTTTCTGTACAGGTGGCTGTTCCGCTGTATTCTGCTGTGCCTTCTCCTGCTTTAAGCGTTCCAGAATAGACGGCTTATGGATTCTGTCTGCTGTTTCCGGAAGTTCTTTTTCTTCTACGGCATCCCTGCTGTCTGTGCTGCTTCCTTCTCTGCCAATATCCTCATCTGCTATAATTGTCTCATTGCCCTTTTCATCCATGTTCAGTAGGGCATTTAACTCGGATAACCGTTCCATCTTTTCATTCAGTTCTGCTTCTTTCGGGAATGGTTTCTTTACCTCTTCCTGTGCAGTAGCAAGCTGCTGTTGTACAGTTTCCAATTTCTGCTCACTTTCCGTCAGCTTCCTGTCGATAGAAGAAAGGGTGTTATGGATACGCTGCATATTTCCTACCGGGTCTTTTCCAATCTCCAGCTTATAAGAGCATTTTCCTTTGATCGTCAATTCAAACGCATTGGAGAACATATTGTAGGAAGCAGCTAACGTAAACCCATGATATTCCCCGACCTTTCCACCGGTGCTGACGGTTTTTAACCCTGCACAGGCAGCGATCAACGCTTCGCCTGCTTCTTTCTTATCTTCATAAAGGACATTCCCTACCGTCATGGCAAACGTGTCATTATCCTGTAAATCCACGCTTTTTACTACCTGCGAATCCACCTGCATCCCGGCAATCCGCTCTTTCAATGCACTGATCTGTACCGGGAAATTCTTTGCAATATCGGATTCCAGACGGTAAATCTGACTGGTGTGGTTTGCCTTTAAGAGTTTCAGCTTACTCACCTGCACATCCAGATCCATTTTTTCTTTAATGTACGGATTACCTGTGGCAAGTGCCTTGATCTCTGCATAGGACAGTGCCGTATCATCCACATCTTCACAAGCCCTGACCGGGGATTTACTGGTCATGATCTGGCTGATGAACTTCTGCTTATTCTCCAAAATCTGCCACATATACGCATCAAAAGTATTCTCCGTCACATACCGGAATATCTTTACTTTGTCATTCTGGTTTCCCTGTCTTAAGATACGTCCTTCTTGCTGCTCCAGATCAGACGGTTTCCATGGACAGTCAAGGTGATGGAGAGCAATCAGTCTGTCCTGTACGTTGGTACCTGCACCGAGTTTTGGAGTAGAACCCATCAGGATTCTCACCTGTCCGGCCCGTACCTTTGCAAACAGTTCCGCTTTCTTTGCCTCCGTGTTGTATTCATGGATAAACGCAATCTCTTCTTTCGGGATTCCTTTTTCTGTCAGTTTGTTCCGGACATCATCATATACATTGAAAGTCCCATCCCCTTTTGGAGTAGACAAGTCACAGAAGATCAGCTGGGTTGTCCGGTCTGCTTTTCCTTCCTCCCATACCTGGAAAGCATTTTCCACACAGGTATTGACCTTGCTTTTTTCGGCATCCGGAAGGAGTTCATTTAAAAGCCTTTGGTCTAACGCACACTTCCTTCCGTCGTTGGTGATCTTGAGCATGTTGTCCACCGTTGGATTCACAAGACCGGCTCTTACATCTTCTGCACGTTCCGAAAAAGCACTGACCATTTCCTGCTGTTCTTCACTTGGTTTTAAGACTTCATTGATAAACTCTACTTCCGGCACGGGAAGATTTAACATATCAGAAGTCTGAATATCCGCAGCTTCCTTAAAAATAGAAATCAGCTCTGGAAGATTAAAAAAACGGGCAAACCGTGTTTTCGCACGATAGCCCGTTCCTTCCGGTGATAATTCGATTGCGGTTACTGTCTCCCCGAACGTTGCCGCCCAGGAATCAAAGTGTCCCATACCCATACGCATGAGTGTATCATACTGAAGATAACGCATGATAGTGTAAAGCTCCGTCATACTGTTCGATACGGGAGTACCTGTAGCAAAGGTAATCCCTCTGTCGCCTGTCAGTTCATCCATATACCGGCATTTCATAAACATATCCGAACTTTTCTGTGCATCCGTCTGTGAGATACCCGCCACATTCCGCATTTTTGTATACAAAAAAAGGTTCTTAAAACTATGGCTCTCATCCACAAACAGCCGGTCTACACCCAACTGCTCAAAAGTTACTACATCATCCTTTCTGGTCTGGTCATTGAGTTTCTTCATCCTCGCCTGCAGACTCTTCTTTGTTTTTTCCAACTGCTTGATGGTATAATTCTGCCCTGCCTGATGTGCCGCTTCTTCAATGGAGAACGTAATATCTGCGATCTGATCTTCCAGCATGGCAATCTGCCGTTCCCTTGAAAGAGGAATTTTCTCAAACTGCGTATGACCGATAATCACGGCATCATAATCCCCTGTCGCAATACGGGAACAGAACCGTTTTCGGTTTGCCGGCTCAAAGTCTTTCTTCGTTGCCACCAGGATATTTGCTCCCGGATAGAGACGTAGGAAATCACTGCCCCACTGCTCGGTCAGATGGTTTGGCACGACATAAAGATTCTTTTGTGAGAGTCCCAGCCGTTTTGATTCCATACCAGCTGCGATCATCTGGAACGTCTTCCCTGCTCCTACGCAATGAGCCAGTAACGTATTATTTCCATACAGCACATGAGCCACTGCGTTTTTCTGATGCGGCATCAAGGTGATCTCCGGGTTCATGCCGACAAACTGAATATGGCTTCCATCATATTCCCGTGGACGGATGCTGTTAAATCGTTCATTATAGATCTTACAGAGATCTTCCCGTCGGTGCAGGTCTTTAAATATCCACTCCTTAAATTCCTCTTTGATCAGCTCCTGCTTCTGCTGTGCCAGCATTGTTTCCTTCCGATTTAATTCCCGGTGTTCCCCATCGGCATCCTGTACCGTGTCATAAATCTTGGTATCTCTAAGGTTTAAGGCATCTTCCAAAAGGCGGTAGGCATTGGCTCTCTGTGTTCCATATGTGGAAGTAACAAGAGCATTTCCGTAGCTGTCCACACTTTTTCCCATAACATTCCATTGTCCGGTCACTTCGGCATACTGGACTTTGACTTTGCTCCCTACATAATATCTTGGTGTATGGAATGTCTCTGCCATAAACCGTGTAATGTAATCCTCGGAGATCCAGGTTGCCCCAAGTCTTGCCTCAATCTCTGACGCATCCAGATCTTTTGGCTGTACCTGCTCCAAATACTGCACATTCACCTGATATTCTGGGTGATCTTCTGCAAACTGTTTGGCGATCTGCAGTTTCTCTCTTACATTTCCAGAAAGATATTCGTCCGATGGCTCCCATTTTTCACTAATCGGATTCTTAAAGATCACCCCTGCCAGTTCTTCGGTAAGCTTCTCTTCTGTTTTCCCAGAAAGCTGTGCCATATAGGAAAGGTCAACGCCTGCCCTCTCACCGATAGAAACCGCAAGTGCTTCACTGGCAGTATCTACAGAAGTTACCGTTTCTGCCCGGCGGATTGTCCTTTTGGTAAAAATATCCGCTTTCCGTTTCAGTTCTCCCTTATCATCTAGAAATTCCAGAGAAGTCAAAAGACAATAGCTGCTGTCCTGACTGAATGCCCTCTTATTGGCATTGCTGCTGATAAGACCATATTTTGCTGTAAAGGTATCGTATTCTTCATTGAGTTTTTCCTGCAGCTTTGTGATCTGTTCATCGCTTCCCTCTTCCATCTGACACCGGATCAGTTCATTCGTAACATCACGGATGTTCACCATCCCTTTGACACGTTCCGCTGTCATTGCCGGAAGCTCCATGCGGTTCATCACAGAATTTTCCCGGTAATAGACTTCATCATTCACTACGGTAAAACTGAAATTCTTTACATCCGGGTCTGCCGGGATAGAGACAACATCCTCCTCCAGCTCTGTATCCGAAAGTTCCAGTTCCGCGATCGTGCCATGGATATTCTGGACGGCTTCTTTTAACTGTTCTTCTAAGGTAATTCCTTCTTTTGGTTTTACGGTCACTTCCTGCTTTCCGTACTGGGTACTTTCTGTAGTAAAATCACCAAGCACCATTTCCGGATGCTCTGCAAAATAAGCATTGACCGAATAGCCTTCCGGTGTTTCCTTTAAATTTAACCATTCCGGTTCCTCAATGGATGCCCTGTCCCTTTTCTGGAAAAACAGAATATCAGAAACAACGCTGGTATTGGCATTTCTCTGGAACGCATTATTCGGTAATCGGATGGCTCCAAGCAGTTCTGCCCGGTTTGCAATATACTGTCTCACTGCTGGGTTCTGCTTATCCATCGTTCCACTGGAAGTTACCACTGCAACTACGCCGCCCGGACGGACCAGATCAAGGGATTTTGCAATAAAATAATCATGGATCATAAAATGATGCCGGTCATATCTGCGGTCACTGACCTGATACGCCCCAAATGGAACATTGCCTATCACACAGTCAAAAAAGCTGTCCGGATAACTGGTTTCCTCAAATCCCTGCACGGCAATCTTATTTTTCTGGTAAAGCTGTTTTGCGATCCTGCCCGAAACCGGGTCAAGCTCCACACCGTACATATTGGCTTTGCCCATACTCTCCGGGATCAGTCCCATAAAGTTACCGACACCACAGGACGGTTCCAGAATATTTCCCTGTTTCAGTCCCATATTTTCCAGTGCTTCATACATACTTCGGATCACGGTCGGGGACGTATAAAAAGCATTTAAGGTCGATGCCCTTGCTGCACTGTATTCTTCTGGTGATAAGGTATTCTTTAACTCCAGATACTCATTCGCCCAGCTGCTGTTACTCTCCTCAAATGCCTGTGGGATACCACCCCAGCCAACATAACGGGATAAGATTTCCTGTTCTTCGGGTGTTGCCAGACGTTCTTCTTTTTCCAACGTCTGTAACAAATGAATGGCTTCCATATTTGCCTTATACTTTGCTTTCGGTCCGCCTGCACCAAGGTCATTATCCTGGATACGGAAGTTGTGTGGTTCTATCACGGCTTTTTCCTGTTCCGGTTTCAAATATGGCTGGAATTCTCCCTCATATCCAAACAGTTCATTTTCTCCGGGAATATAATTACGCCCGGTTTCCAGACATCGGAACACATCGGCAGTCGGTGCATTGCTGACTGCATAAAAATCATCATACGAATATTTAGGGAAATCTTCTGTATGGTAGGTTGATAAATGCAGTTCTGTATTGGAACGGGTCTGTGCAACCAGATCTTTTCCTTCTATTCCTTCCGGCAATATACCTACTGCTTCAAAGTGATACCCCTGATATTCAAAAACACCCTCATCCCAAGACTCTGCAAGTTCTTCTGCGGTTTTAGCTGTTACCTCTTCTTCTGGTTCTTTCTGTTCCTGTTCCTCAGAAGTTTCTATTATTTCCTGCTCCTGACTCTCTGAAATAGATTCTTCGGCAGTAACCTCTTCCTCTTCTATTTCCTCCACATCTGACATATCTACTACGGTCGGTTCTGTCACTGCCTTTGTATCCAAGAAATCAAACATGGTCATCTGGTGTCCGGATGGTTCCGCAAAAGATGGTTCTGCTTCCGGTGTCGGGAATATCGTATAGGTTCCTTCTGCATACTGGTGGAGTTCCGAAAGAAGTTCTGTTTTCTGCTGGTAGTTTGTCCCATACGCTTCAAAATCTAATGGTAAAGCTGCCAATGCTGCATCCATCTTCTGTAACAGTTCTTCTGTCTGCTCTGGATTCTCTAATACTGTCTCCATTTCTTTTCCTGGTTTTTCCCAGAAGAAATCATCCGTAAATGGTCTGTCTATCTCTTCTGGAAGACGGTCATAAAAGCGGAGTACCTTATTTGCCATCTGCTCCCGTTCATATTCCGGCATACGAGCATAATCTTCTGCCTGCAGGAACTGGTCATTCTTTATCAGATAAGCTACTCTGTTTGCAACTTTATTCCAGGATAATAAAATTGACGTATATGGATTCCCATAAGCACCCCTTGCAAGAAACAAGCCTTTTCCATCGTAGTTTGCATGTGAATCATCGGCACCAGACAGTGCATGACTGCTTCCACCAATCCCATACTGTTCCTTGATAAAACCTGTCCTCGATCTTTCATCCTCATGCAGCAGATAAAAGGAATACGTCCTGAGCCTTCCCTGCGAATACGCTCCACCTCCTGCAAGATAAGCATCAATCTCATCCTGCGTAATGAACATCGGATGTTCTTTCCATGCAAACCCGTCCCTTGCCTGATAAGGGATGACCTCATCCGCAAACTTCTGAAACTGCTTTGAGATATTTACAGGATTATAATGATGAAAACGCATAATAGAATGATTTTCTTCATAGGCTTCTGCCAGTGCATCCAGTCTTTCATTTAATTCCGAAAGCCACTGGGGATCTTCCAGCTTTTCTTCCAGATAATCTGTGATCTCCGGATAGATACTGCGAAGATGTGGTAAGTCCTCTTCGTCAAAAACAATCTCGGCTACTCCTTCTGCCATATCCCCTTTCATATAGGCAAGAGCCTGGGCGTGTTCTTTTACTGCATTACTTCTTGCCGCATCCAATACAGACTGTGGTGCATATTCACCCTGGTCTAAAAGCTGATGGATACGTCCGCTGACATCCTCCCATGATAAAAATGCCTTATCTAAGATATGGTCTGTAACCGTATGCCCCACTGCGATCTGCATCCCAGTTTCATCAAACCAGACTGAATATTCATTTCCATCAATCTGAAAGCCTTTTCCACCTTTACGGTATTCACGCTTTACAAACTCCGTATATTCCTCCTGTGTCTGTTCACTCATGAAATTATAGATGATCCGGAGCTGGCTTGCTTTCCGGTTTCCTCCTGTCCGTAAGATCTCATCAACAACTTCCTCTGGAATCGGGATTTCTCCGGCATAAAGGGCAGCTGCCCTTTCCTCGATGTTCCGCCTTTGTTCATCTGCAGTTGGATATTCGGGCAAAGATAAAGCAGAGGCGATCTCTTCCTCTGCTTTACTCAATCCATCTTCTCTTGTATCTTCGACTAACTGTATACCAATTCCGTCAAGATGCTCTCTTCCGCTGTTGCCATCAGTGCGTTCATGTGTGCTGTCCATGCCATCGGATCTGCTTCCTTGTCCGGTGCCGGATTCTTCTCCAGTAATTTCTCCATCTGGCTGTCCATTCTCTCCTGTGCTGCTTTCTCGATCTGTTCCAGATGGCTGTTCAGCTTCCCGGTCAGGAACAGGCTCTGATAAAGGCTGTTCTTGTGTTCCTTCAGAAATGTCCTCCGCAGCATCCCGTATTTCCCGATCGTCACTTCTTCCTCTTCGACGGTCAGATTCGGAAACAGGTAATCTCCCTTGCGATGATATGTCAGTTCCATAATCGGTTCCTCCTTCATTTTCAATATTTTCTTCTTTTTTCGTTTCTGCATCCCGGCTTTTAGTTTCACGCATTAACGTGGTAAAGTTATTATAATTCCTTTCATTGGAATTTTCAACCTCTTTTCTCGCTTCTTCCAGAGAAATTTTATGTACGGTCTTTCCAATATCAATCAGAATACTCTCACTGAGCTGGCTTGCCGTATTTCCAAGAAAGGTGAGAACTGACAGACGGTTATAATCTGTGATATGCATGAAGTCCTCTTCTTCCAGAAGTTCCATCGGATCAAGCCCGCATCGCCTGGAAAGCAGATAGTAAACACTGTCTGTTGCCAGCTGACGGAAATCACTGCGGATCGTCACCTCATCCAGATCTTCCAGATAAGTACCTTCCGTCGCATATTCCAATCCGTCCAGGTATTCCTCCAGATTATCACTGACCATTTCCCTTGCGACTGCCATCAATGCATCCTGCAAAGTTGCTGTATCCTTTTCTTCCAGAGCATAGACCTCTGCCAGATGGGTGAGGATCTCTTCTCTCTGGTGTTCCTGCATCTGCCAAAGATACGGGCTTCTGCCCCCGGCTACCATGTGGGTATCCGAAATATCAAACACATAACGGAGTCTGGTATGCTGCCCTGTTTCATCAAGCAGGGCGATTCCCCTTGCACCACGGTTCACCCATCGTAACATCTTTTCATTCCATAATTCCAGTGATGCACAGGCCGTTGCTTCCGGATGCTGTGCATGGATCAGAAGCTGGTCTGAAAAAGAATAACGATATAACCTTGATGCTGTGTCCATATAATCCATCCAGTCTCTGGGGGAACCACTCACTGATACCGCATGTTCCTGTGCCAGATCCCGGATGTCCTGTAATTTAGACATATCGCTTTACCTCCTTGTCTTATTTCTTTTTCTTCTTCGGGAATTCCAGATGGAATCTCGGCTTGCCATCCTCCAGTGTGAGTAACAGATCTGCATCAAATTTCATATCTTTCTTTTTAGAATACAGACCTTTCACATGGGTACAAGCTTTATCAAGAAGTTCTCTTGCCATCTTTTTATCCAGATTTTTTTCCATGCTTCCCAAGAAACGGTTTTCTTTCCAAAGGGCAAAATCACACTGACGGTTTGAGCAATAAAAATTCTGTTTGCCCTCGAAAACATCACAACCACAGACCGGACATTTGCCGATCACTTCCCTTGCAGTCTGGAATCTCCTGCGTTCCTCTTCTGGTATCTCCCTGCATACCTCTAAAATCTTACGGACAAGAGAAGTAATCTCTCCCATAAACTGAGTATCTGTAATCTGTCCTTTTTCCATCATCAACAGCTGGTTCTCCCATTCCGCAGTCATTACTGCTGATTTCAGATACTCTGGCATGACTTTTACCAATTCTTTTCCCTCGGTACTTGGTAATATATGCTTACCCTTTCTCTGTGCATAACCGGAAGAAACCAATTTCTCAATGATACTTGCCCTTGTTGCCGGAGTCCCCAGCCCTTTCTTTTCTGTTTCAGAATCAAACTCCTTATTACCGGCTGTTTCCATTGCAGCAAGAAGCGTATCTTCATTGAATGGTTTCGGCGGAGAGGTATAATGTGTGGTTTTATCCGCTTTTACTGGAAAAAGCCTCATTCCTTCTTCATACCCAGCAGGAATCGAAGTCTCTTTTTCCTTTCCCTCCACTGGTTCCGTTTTGACACACAGCTGCTTAAATGCCTTTTCTACTTCCTTAAATCCCATCTGTACTGGAATCTTCCCTCTGGCTTTAAAATCCTGTTCCTGACACTTTACCGTAATATCCGTCTGCTCATAGAGATACTCTTCTCCGGTTGCCTGTACCAGTTGCTGACAGATCAGCATCATCAGATTCTTTTTATCTGACGCTAAATCAGCAATTCCTTTCTCCACGGCTTCTTTCGTCGGAAGAATCGCATGGTGGTCGGATACCTTTTCATTATTGATTACCCTTTTCACTCCATTCCCCAACTGCCCATAATCTACAAACGGAAGTAATACTGGCATTTTTCCTACCAGCTCCTCTACTGAATCTTTCATATCCTCCGTTACAAACTGGCTGTCTGTTCTTGGATAAGTGACCAGCTTTTCTTCATATAATTCCTGTAACATATCCAGTGTGCGTTTCGCTGTATATCCAAAGTAACGGTTGGCTTCTCTCTGCAGGCTTGTCAGATCATAAAGTTTCGGTGGAAATGATTTCTTACGTTCTTTCTTCATCTGTGTGACCACAGCGGTCGAACCATTGCATAACGCTGCAAGCAGATCCGCAGCTTCTTCATTTGCAATGTTCTCGGAAACTACTGTAAGTTTTCCATCTGTCAGTGCTACCTTATAAAACGCTTCTTTTTGGAAATGCTCAATCCTCTCCTGCCGTTCTGCAAGCATGGCAAGGGTTGGGGTCTGTACCCTGCCTACAACCAATCGTTTAAAATATCTCGTGGTGTATGCTCTGGTTCCATTCATTCCGATCAGCCAGTCAGCCTGTGCTCGGCACACCGCAGCCATACAGAGATTCTTATATTCTTCCTCACTTTTCATTGTCTGGAAGCCTTTCTGAATGGCGGCATCTTCCATTGAGCTGATCCACAGACGTTTCACTGGTTTCCTGCATCCGGCAAGGTCATATACTCTCTGAAAGATCAGTTCTCCTTCTCTTCCTGCATCACAGCCATTTACCAGATACTCCACATCACTTCGGTTCATCAGACCTTTTAAGACATCAAACTGCTTCTTTTTATCCTTGGAAACTTTCAACTTCCATGCTTCTGGAAGGATTGGCAGATCATCGAACTGCCATTTTTCATATTTCGGGTCATATTCCTCTGGCTGTGCGTATTCTGCCAGATGTCCTAAGCACCAGCTGACAATACAGCTTTCTCCCTCCAGATAACCGTCCTCCCGCTTATAAGCGGACAGATTTTTCGCATAACTTTGTGCTACACTTGGCTTCTCTGCGATTACTAAAAATTTAGACATAATCCTTTCCTTTCTACCAAAAAAGGCAGCCAAGATTTCTGGCTGCCCCTGTCCTTATTACTGTTTCCATCTCTTAAAAACGCTTATTCTTCTTTTTCATTGTCCTCTTCATTTACATACGGACCGTCTGAAAATTCAAGCTGTTCACTTACATAATCTTCATCCTTACTGCGTCCATGTTTCTTATAGACTGCGATTCCTGCAAAGCCTAAGATTGCTGCAACTACGATAGCTGCAAGACCTTTCACATTCATTCCGCTTTTCTCTTCTTTCTTCACTTCGGTTTTCTCCTCTGCTGCTGGTGTAGTCTCCGGTGTGGTTTCCGGGATCACTACGGTTGATTCTTCAGTTTCCTTGTCTTTTTCTGTTTCATCCAGAAATTCTGCCAGATCGTTCTCATCGACCAGAGACATCATATATACGTTCTCTGTATTACTGGAACGGTCAATGACCATGTAAAAAGTATTCCCCTTTTTCGTCTGGATAGTAAGGAACTGTTTTGTATCATCATTTTCCTTATCATCTACAAGCTGGGCATTTCCCGGTGTAGAAAAAGCAGAATTATTACTCTCTCCGGTAACTCTTCCCGTATCCTCTGCTTTCTCCGTATCTTTACTTTTTTCTGTTATTGTCTCTTCCACCACCGCTGTCGTTGTCTCTTCTGCCGGTGGATTTGCATTTGCATAAACAGTAGCAAGGGATGTTCCCGAAATCATTGTTACCGCCATAGCAATCATCAGAAGTTTCTTTACCACTTTATTCCTCATCGTCTAAAACCTCTCTTTCTGCCACCTGCCCCACAGGTGGTCTGTTATCGTTTTCTTTTTTGGGTGCCTCCTTGGTATCCTCCACTGTGATACCGCCGTCCTCATTCATCTGAATCGTAACAGTTCCTTTCTGAATCCCGTCAAGCAGTACCAGCAGCTCCCGGCTGTCCAGTTTCATAGAACGGAAAGATTTGATGATCTCCACATCTTCCATCTGCTGTTTTAATGTATTCTGCCGTTTCAGATGTTCCTGCAGCTCTGCAATCTTATCCTCTGTTTTCTGAATATCATCCAGAATCTTTTTCAATTTCATGTTCATCTGCCTGTCACCTCCTCTAATGCAGACGACCAAATGCCATAAAGTGTTCCTGCCAGTAGGCACTTGCGATACTTGTATATTGCACCGGCTTACCACAATGGATCATCATGTTATTGCCGACATAGATTCCAACATGACTCGCTCCACTTGTGTTATAGGTTCCCTGGAAGAAGATCAAGTCTCCCGGTTTTGCTTCCGATGGAGATACCTGCGAACAGTGAGAACGAAGTCCATCGGCAGTACATCTTCCAATATTCCATCCATTTCCACAATTATTGATAACCCAGCTTACAAATCCGGAACAATCAAATCCACTTGGGGAATAACCACCCCAGACATAAGGGACTCCCAGATATTTCTCTGCTTCCCGGATCATCTTTGCAAACTGTGGATCAGATAAAGCATCTGTCGGTATGGTATAACCAAATCCACCACTTCCGGTGGGTATGCTGTTTAAGTCAAACAGGTAATCACGATTTCCATAATATTTGTTATACGCATCGTATCTTTCCTGTTCTTCTTCCGTCATGCGGCTTCTCAACACGGTATCCAGATTGCGGTTTGTCATCGTCACATCCAGACGGTTTACTTCTTTCGTTGTCGTAACCTGCACTTCCTGGCTTCCATTGCTGTCTGCTATGTATGCCTCCCATGTCTGGTGCCCGTGTGCGGAAGCTGCTGCATGGTTATCATAATAAACATCAAACTGAACACCATATCTTGCAAAAGCTCCAGTATCTTCTACTACATATTCCACACCATTCATAACGACATGGGTTCCCATCGGTACAAAAGGATTCGATGCATCTACAGCAATCGTATGATTGGCTGTCGGCATCGCACCACTGGCTGTCGGTCCTCCACTCCACTGCCCACAGCAAATGGAGCAATTACAATACCCACTGGTGACAACCTGTCCCAGTGATTCTCCTACCCGGACTGTCTTGGTTTCGGTAACTGTCTCTCTGGTAGAATCTGTAGTAATCCCATACTGCTGACGGAAAATGGACTCTATCTCCTCTGCCACTTCATCATAAGTAAAGCCACCATATTTTACTGTTAGATACGAAATCAACTGATATGGGTTATGCCCGATTTCATCAATCTGGTACCGGTATTCATCGTAATCCGGATGCGTGGATTCCATCTGATTGATCTGCGTATTTAAGGCTTCTTCTAATGCCCGGTATGCATTTTCAGCGGCATAAATGTCCTCATCTGTACTGGAATAACTGGTGGAAATAATGGCAGACGAAGCTCCCTGCAAGGATGCACTGCAGCTGGTAAAACTTGCTGCAATCAAAACAAAGATCAATCCAAAGATAGCAACTGTAGCAAAAATCCCACGGTTTTGTGCCGCAATCATTTTGACTGCATCTTTTGCTTTCTCTGTAAATTTCTGTGCTGAAGTAATCGCCGCATCCTTTGCCTTTTTGCTCTGCTTTGCTGCCTGATACTGTTTCTGATAACGTTTCTTCTGGAACAGCTTTTGCAATGCAGATTTTCTTTTCTGCTCCGCTTCCTTCTTCACCATCTTTTTTGCTTCATTTCCATAAACAGATTCAAACATCAGCCTGCTTTTTTCTACTTCATCAAGAACGCTTTCTTTCAGTCTTTTTGACTGTTCCCTCCTTTGCTTTAAGCGTTCCCTTGTATAAATGGATTTTCTTGCAAGGCTTTCTCCTGCAAGCTCTGCCCGGTGAGCCCCTTCTACCGCAGCATTATCATCTTCTGCCTCATGGGTTTTCCAATGAGCCGCCGTAGCCGCAGCATCTTTCACGGCAGATGCAGAACTTCGGATACCGATACCGGCTCCATGTACCATGCCATCACTTTCATCGCCAAACGATAATCTGGAACTCTTTTTCCGCTGTTCTTTCAGCACACGTTCCCGCTTCGATTTGCCTTTGATCTCCTCCGAAAATCCATCCAGAGACTCTTCTGCCACTTCTGAAGTTTCCCTGTACCGGGCAGCTTCTCTCTTTGCCGTCTTGCTTTCTTCGGAAGCCTCCTTTTCCTTCCGTCTTTCTTTTGACGCATAATCTCTGACCATCTTTTTCTTACGGAAATCCCGGCTGTCTGCAACCGTTTCCAGATAAGCCCGTTCTCCCCTTGGCTGTCCACGGATGCTCTCACTGCGAAATGCGGATTTCGTTGCAGCTGTGCTTTCATCGGCTACTTGTTCCCCATCCAGTTCTCCATCTATATCTTGTTCTGACTCCTCATCCAGTACAGATTCTCTACTATATCTGGTTTTTTTGGAACTTTGCTCCGGATGTTCTGTTTCCCTTTTTTCATTGATATGCTCACGCCTTCTCTTACTGAAATCCAGTTCATCCTTTTTTTCACTACGGGAAACCTCTGTATCCATGTCCCGTCCAGTGACTCTTTTTTCTTCTTTATTCCGAAGGTTCTCTTCTCTAAGACCATCACGGCTCATCTTCTGGACGGTTTTATCTCTCGCCTTATACTCATGCTCCTGCAAATTTCACCATCCCCTTTACTGTTTACCTGTTATTCTGCTTTATCCTGATAGCTCTCCCATTTTTCCAGTACCTCATCTGCCAGTCCTGCAATGGAATCTGTCAGCTTATCTGTAAGTCTTTCACTCAATGTTCTTCTTGCAGCCAAGCAGGAAGTAATCCCCATAAAGTCAATCAGTTCCGCTAAATACAGCAGATCATCTAACATCTCGCCAAACACCTCCTCCCCGTTACTGTCCTTTCCTCTTTCTAAAAGTTCTTTATAATTGTCTGCACAGATCCTCTCTGCAAATACACAGCAAGGTTCCCCATTGCATCTCTCAAAATTCGTATAATCTCTCATGTAATGATCCTCCATTTCATTTTTGGGGCAGAAAAAAGGCCGGAAATCCTTTCCCGGCTCATCCCCTGCTATTGTTCTATTTTGTTTTTTATATTTTTTAATCGTCTCTTTCTCCGATACCAAGTTTTTTACGCTTCTCCACCTCATCCGGCTTAGAAGTCATCAACGCATACAGCATCAGGGAATTATCAAATTTATCCTTAAACGGAATAATGGTACTGCCATAAAAGACCAGTCCCTCACCTTCCCCACTGTTGGTAACATAAGAAAGCTGATGTGGTGAAATGTTCAGCTGCTTTGCAAGAATCTGCCTGTCACCGGATGCCTGGTTTAACATCAGGATAAAGTCAGAGTTTTCAAAGATATTTTCAATCTCACGGCTGGCAAGCAGGTCTTTTACGTTCTGTGTGATACCCGTCGGAATACCGCCCCATTTACGGAATCGCTTCCAGATCTCCACACTGTACGCAGCTGTCTGCTCTTCTTTTAAAAGCAGATGAAATTCATCAATGTAATATCTGGTACTCTTATTCGCTGAACGGTTAATCGTTACTCTGTTCCATACCTGATCCTGTACGATCAGCATACCAAGCTTTTTCAGCTGTTTTCCCAAGTCTTTTATGTCGAAACATACCATGCGGTTACTCAGTTCCACGTTGGTTCTGTGATTGAATACTCTCAAAGAACCATTAACGTAGATTTCCAGTGCAGTCGCAAGACGCTGTGCCTCCTGTTCCTTCTGCTCACGGAGAAGATTATATAAATCCTCTAAGATCGGCATCTTTTCCGGTACCGGGTCAGAAAGGAAGTCCTGATACACCAGACGTACACAACGGTCAATAACTGTTTTTTCTACCGGCTCCAGTCCATTCTTCCCACCAACTACCAGCTCACAAAGAGACAGGATAAAGTCAGACTTTAAGGAAAGTGGGTCATCATCATCTGCGTAATCCAGATTGATGTCCATCGGATTGATATAATCATGGCTGGTCGGTGAAATGCGGATAACCTGTCCATGAAATGCCCGGAACAACGGATAATACTCCCCTTCCGGATCACATACGATAATGTCATCTTTTGTCACGATAAATGCGTTGGTGATCTCACGCTTTGCCGCAAATGACTTACCGGCACCCGGTGTACCCAAAATCAAACCATTCGGGTTTTTCAGTTTCTTTCTGTCTGCCATGATCAGATTATTGGAAAGGGCATTTAAACCATAGTAAATGGATTCCCCACCCATAAACAATTCCTGTGTAGTAAACGGAACAAAGATTGCCGTAGATGTTGTGGTAAGTGCCCTTTTGACCGGCACAAGATTCATGGCAAGCGGCAGGCAGCTCATAAGCCCCTGCTCCTGCTGATAATCCAGACGTTTCAATGCACAGTTATATTTCTGTGCAATACCGGCAGTCTGGAATACGACATTTTCAAGCTCCTGCTTTGTCCCTGCCGTATTTAAAAACAGTGCCGTTACAAGGAACATCCTCTCATTCCTGGACTGTAAATCTTCCAGAAGTCTCTTGGCTTCTCCACCATATGTATTTAAGTCTGATGGGATAATGTCCATGTCATATCCGGCACGAACTGCCTTTTTCTGCTCCTCAATCTTCATCCGGTTAATATCGGTCACCTTGCTCTTTACCAGCTTGATCGCTTTCATCTGGTCAATGGACTGGATATGGAAATTCACCATAAGGTTACTGTCCATCTCCAAAAACTCTGCCAGCATCTTGTCCGTAAGCTCTGGGGCAAGAATCTGAAGATAAGAAACGGCTCCTATCGTTCCACCCATCTGAAAGTCTTTTCCATTTTTAAATACGAAACTGGTCGGTGCGATATAATCCTTTGTGCTAAGACCTGTCCGAAGTACCTCATCATAAGAAAAATGGAAAGGGACTTTACTATCCTGATTGAATGTCTCGTACATGATCTGCAGCCTTTCCGTTCCGTTCAGCGGATAAGCTGTCACTCCAAGAATCTTGAAGTTATTCATAATATCCGACTCGATACGTTCCAGCTTCGGTCGTGCTTCCCGGATATTTTCTGCTTCAATACCAAAGGTGATATACTTGGTACGCATCAGACCATTATTCCCTTTCGCCAGCTGATTATTAAGCATCTGTGCAAACTCCATACGCAGATCATCAAACTCATCCTCCTGCGGATTGATATGGATAACCTTTTCATACTCCGCCATGTTGCTGTGCTGATTGATAAAGGAAAGCTGAAAATGAATCGTGCTGTCAAAATAATTTAAGAAGTCGCACCAGTTTTCAAAGATCGCATTTTTATCCTCATTCTGAGCTAACTGGTAGTTGATGTCATAAAAACGGATGGTCTTGGAATAAAATTTATCCTGCACACGGCAGATACCATCTCTCCCCATCTCATGATAAGGAATGGACTGCTGTGCTGTAATCCGTTTATCTTTGGCAGTATTTTCCACTTTCTTTTCTGTGGTTCCTCCTTTTCCTCCCGAAACCTTCTTCCCTTCTGGCTGCTGTCTTGGCGGTGCTGTAGCGGAACTGCTCTTTTTCTTCTTTGCACTTTTCTTTGCTTCACGCATTGCCTGTTTCTCTGCTTTCGCCGCAAGCTTTGCTTCTTTCTTCGCATTTTTCTTATCGGCTTTCTCATGCTCTTTATGAAGTTTCGCTTCATATTTCTGTGCCCTTTTCAAAGCCTTCTTTTCCCTGCGGGTCAGCTTCCTGTTTGGTCGGCGTACCCCTCTCTGTCTTTCCAATGCTTCATAACCTGTTACCATTGGCTCGCTGTGCAGTCTGCCGCTTACAGGCTTACTGCTGACCGCCGGATCTGGAATATCTTCTCCACCATCCTCTTCATCCAGCCAGTAATCATTTGGATAACATTCTTCTTCCAATCTCTGCGGTGGCTGTCTATCGTTTTTTCTTTTTAACACTCTTCTGTCCTCCCTTCTTTTTTCTGACCATGATAAATTTCTTCTCATACAGATTTTCCATCTGATACTTCCGTACCGGAGGACGGATAAATTTCACGGTGATCATATTTTTCAAAACCTTTTCTAACGGAAGTCCATCCTTTTCATACATGGCAAATAAAAATGCCGGAAGCATCAAAAGGCACATCCCGGTGGCTGCGTTACTGGAACCGATGATCCCTCTGGTAAGGAAATAAAACGGGACTCCCACTGCTGCCGCAATCCCAAAACAGATCAGCTGCCGTTTGGTCAGGTTGAAGATGATCTTATTTTTGACCTTGGTTAAGTCTTTAGGCACTGATACAAATGCCATTGTCAGTTCCTCCTTTCTTAGTGAGCGTTGAAGATACTACGGGCAAAGTTTCCTGTTTTCATCAAACTGAAACAAAGGATCACCGTGTATGCCATCACGCCGAACAATGCAGAATGTATGTTATCTGACATCTGGATATTCGCTACTAAGACTGCGTAAATTCCCACGCAGACCATCATAAAGAATCCCTGAAATGCCAGTGCAAACAATCCACGAAGATAGTTGTTTCCAATCTGCCCCCATTCCCGGTTAGACATAGTTGCAAATGGAATAGCTCCAACGGACGAATAGAGATAGATTTCAATCATACGCCCATACAAAATCACTGTAATAAAGACTGAGATAACCTTCATACACAGGCTCACAAGCATCGTTTCCAGTGCCAGTATGACAAGTTCACCGATTTCCATAGATTCCATTGCCGTTTCCATCGTGGTAATCATCGTATCTATATTGATCGCTGTATCGGAACTGATGACACCAGCGGCCCGGCTCACTACTGACTGCCCGACATCAAATACCGCCATGGTAATCGTGAAAGTATGGCTGACGATCCAGACTGCCACCCACATCTTGAAAAAATATTTAAAGAACATCCATGTATCAATGTCATGCATATTGTTCTTTTCTGTTAACATGGAAATCAGCTCATAACAAAGCACAAAGGTAATAATCATACCGGCAATCGGTACAATGACCGAATCGGAAAGATTTTGTATCATACTGTAAATGTTCCCATTCCAGCCTTGCGGTGTCTGCCCAACCTGAGCAGCAATCTGACCGGTCTTTTCATTGACATCGGTATACATTGTTGTCAGGTTGGAACTTACCATGCCTGTCAGAAGATTCCTCATCCATTCTTCAATCGCTTCAAATATCCGATCCATGAGTCATCTCCCTCCTAAGTTTCTCAGCTAAACAAACCGGAAAGTAACGGTACAAGCTGGGTGCCGATCAAAACAACACCACCTCCCGCCATCAGCTGCTTAATCCCCTGGGATTTTGCACCCGGATTGTCGTTTCCGTAACCTTCCAGCAGGTTGATAACACCCCATACTGCAAGACCAGCTCCGATCGCTACTACAAGAGTCTGTAAAATATTAATTGCCTGATTAAAAAACGCCATAGTCGTTGTCTCCTTTCAAATCATTGCTTTTTCTCGGTTTCTATCTATGTTTTAAGAAGTCTCTTCCGGCTCTGCCCTTATGGGCGGCCTTTCATGATCTCTCAAATCCATCACCTCCCTATAAGGACAAAGAAAAAAGAGCTATGTGTTTAAATCTTTCACATGCTCTGCTTCCTTGTTTTCTGTATTTAATTCTTCTGCCAGACTTTCCTCTGAAAAGGCATACAGGTCAAATTCCTGTGTCCTTGTCAGCTTCACTTCCATCCGATGCCGCATATACGCTTCCACATCAAATTCATTTTTCTTATCATAGTCCGACAATTCCTTGTATCGTTTATGCTTGGTAATATCGAACTTGTCACTGAAAAACGGTCTGACACCTCTCAGCTGAAGGATACATTTACTGCCATCCATGACCGCAAGCTCGTCCCGGCTCATCAATTCCTTTCCTGTTTTCTGATAATTCATCCCATAAGAACGGCTCTGCCCACGAGTATCAGAAGTGTTGTATAAATCAATCGTTTCCTTTCCCAGTGTCTCGGAAATCTCCTTTAATGTGGAACTTTCCTTGCCTCCAAGGAACAACATCGTATCGCAGTTACCTAAAATAGTTTCAGCAGCATCTTTATAGATGGTCTTAAGCTGTGACTGCGACTGGAGGATAATGGATGCTGAAATCTCACGGCTACGAATAGTTGCGATCAGCTTGTCAAATTTCGGAATCTGTCCGATATTTGCAAATTCATCAGCTAATATTCTGACATGATATGGTAATCGTCCATGGTGTACATCGTCTGCCCTGTCACATAACAGGTTAAATAACTGGCTGTACATCATTGCCACAACAAAGTTAAACGTATCATCGGTATCTGAAATAATGATAAACAATGCTGTCCTCTGATCCCCTACCATATCCAGTTCCATTTCATCATAGCTCATGATCTCACGAAGCTCCGCAATATCAAATGGTGCCAGTCTGGCTCCACAGCTAATCAGAATCGACTTCGCTGTTTTGCCGGCGGCTAATTTATATTTTTTATACTGACGTACTGCAAAGTGTTCCGGTTCTTCTTTCTCCAGTTCCTCAAACAGCATATCTACTGCATTTTTAAATGTCTCATCATCTTCCCTTGTTTCCGATGCATTGATAAATTCAAGCAGTGTCGCAAAGTTCTGTTCCTCCTCCGGTGCTTCATACCAGATATAGCCAATCAATGCACAATACAGAAGCCTTTCTGCCTTCGTCCAGAAATCCTCACTGGACTTCTCCCCTTCCCCTTTGGTATTTACCATGATAGTATTCACCAGTTTCAGAATGTCTTTTTCTGAATGGATATAGTGGAATGGATTGTAGTGCATACTCTTGGAAAAATTGATCGTATTCAATACTTTCACTTTATATCCATGCCGTACCAGCATCTTTCCGCACTCAATGATGATCGTTCCCTTGGGGTCCGTGACCACATAGCTGATATATTTTCCCATCTGCATCAGATTTGGTTTTACATAAAACCGGGTCTTTCCGGAACCAGATCCACCAATTACAATCACGTTCTTGTTCCTTGCAAATTTCGGATTCTTGGGTCTGCCGTTCATAGTCAGCCGTTCAGTCATGGTAAGAAGAATATTGTTCTCAAATATTGGGTCGATAAAGGGTGCAATGTCTTTTGCTGTCCCCCATCTAGCCGAACCATACTCCACTCCCTGTCGGAACTTTTTGGCATTTTTCCCTTTCATATAAACCATGAGCTTCACTCCCACGGCTCCGGTCAACCCAACCAGCAATTCATTTTTATGCATACTTGGAAGAATCCTGCTAAATGCCAGCTGAAAATTCAGGACTAACACTATCAGTCTTTCTATCATGGAATTACCTGCACAGTATTGATACAACCATGCCAGCTTATTCCCCACATAAAAAATCATGATATACGGAAGATTCAGCAGAATGAGCCGAAGCAGCTTATGTACATCCACCGGCGGTAATCTCTCCAGGTATCCTTTTCCTACACCAAGCAACTTCTGTAATCTGCTCATAATGACGGCTCTTTCTCCTTTCCTTTTGTTTTCTCCAGTTCTCTGTGCTTTTTAAGCGACTTGGAAATCGCCTGCTGAAGCTTTTTCCTTACAGATGGCTTTTTATCCTTGTTCAGAGATTGTCCTGTATATTCTTTAAAAGCCGCAGTCATTACATCTGCATCTCTGGCTTTAAAGAACACATAATATCTTGGCGGATCAGCGTTCACATCTTTTTTCAGGCTGAAATCAATGCTGTACTTTTTTGCTACACGCTCAAACGATTTGATGTTTCCATCCGTGATCTCAATATTGGAAAGCTGTACATTCTGCTTCATCAGCTTATCCATACTCTGCTTTCCCTTATAGGTTTTATCCTCTTTATCCTGCTTAGGCTGTTTCTGCCCCTTCAGCTTTTGTTTCTCCTGTTCCATCTTAACAAGAGCTTTTTTCATTGCTGCCTTTAACAGATTTGCAGTGACCTTCCCACATCGGATACAAAGCGATACGGTTTTTTCGTTTACTTCATCCTGCACTTATCTCACTCCTCCTTTCTTTATTCTTCACTGTCACCATACATATCGTGCTGCACCAGTGCGGAATAATAATTGCTGATCGTAAGTGGTGCATTATATAAAACTGTCAGTAAATACTGCCGGATATTGATCACCTTACTGGTATTCTCCTTCAAGCATTTCAGGACAAACCGGATGTGTTCAGAATTCAGTTTCAAAAACTGACTTTTAACCACATCCTTTGGCTTTCTGTCCCCACCTATCCGTATCATTTCCTGTTCGGAACAGACAGTATCCACAATCAGCTCCACAATCTCGTTCAGCATATCCCGGTTATACACATCAACCAGATATTCGTACCCAATGTTGTTCAAGATCATCTGGTGGTATACTTCTCTTTCCATTCGTTTCCTGTGCATTTCTTCACTTTCTTCGGAATAGAAAGAAAGATACTCAGTATCACTCCTATCAGTGTCACTTATTTCAGTCTTATTATCCTCAGTATCATTACCCGGCATTTCTGACATATCTGTACCTGTCATTTTGACATTTCCAGAAATGTCATTTTGACGTGTCTGGATATTCCTTTTATACATATCCTGTTGCGTACATTTGCGTACATAAATCCTATCCGGTCTGCCTAACCCCTGCCGTATCCTCGTAATCAATCCAATTCCTTTCCGACTGTCAAGCTCTGCTAACAGATTCCCTACCTTTTTCAAGCCACATCCCATCATGCCGGAGATCTGCTCCTGGGAAAAATAGATATATACCTTTCCCTCTTCATCCAGCCACCGGTTCTTTATAGATAGCTGCATACGGTCAAGCAAAAGTCCATAAAGCAATTTCGCTTCACAGGAAAGGCTCTTAAACTGCGTATTGGTAAAAAGTACTTTAGGCACACGGTAAAAAGAATAGGATTCCGCTTCTTCACCGTAATGATACGGAAATTCATATGTATTATCCTGTGTTCCGATGCTCCTTCACTTCTTTCATAGCCTTCACAATGCAGTAACCCAGACAGGGAGTATGTTTTCCATAAGGACAGCCTTCACATGGCTCCCAGTGAGTTACCTTCCTGCGAAGTGGCGGAGAAGAAATACGATAAAAACATTCTTTCCTTTTGCATTTCTTTCTCCCGGCACTAAAGAAGTAACAATACGCACAGTCCGAAGGCTTGTCACTTGCATACCCTACTTCTGTCATCTTCCTGCTCCTTTCCTTCTCTCAGCCTGTTATACTGTTCATCGGATTCCTTTCCAACTTTTATGCAGCAGTATAAAACAAACCCATATACCAGGAATACGATAATCCCTGCAACGATCAATACTGTTTTCATCCTATTTCTTCTCCCTTCACTTTTTTATCAGTATTGGCAAAAAGGGCATCTATGAAACACTTGTCCATAAATGCCCTCTTCCTCTTTAAGAAATCTTAGGATCTCTTATTTTTTCTTCTTTTTGCGGAGAATCACAGTACCTCCAATTCCTGCCATTCCAACTCCTGCAAGCAGAATCCAGAAAAGGATCGGTGTGTTATCTCCTGTCTTCGGTGAAGTAGATGTCTTTGTTGTCTCAGTATCTTTTGTTTCTGGTGTTGATGTTGTTTCTGGTGTTTCCGCCGGAGTCTCTGTTGGTGTTTCCGTCGGCTTCACTTCGTCCTTCATCACTACTTTCTGAATCTCTCCTGTATCTTTTACTGTAAACTTCACATCTTCTGCTACCAGGTATCCATCCGGTGCAGTCTCTTCCCGAAGTGTATATTCTCCAATCGGAAGCATTTCAATATAGTGTGGTTTTTCCTCGGATGTCCAACTCTCCACTGTCTTTCCATCTTTATCAAGGATTGTCAGCTTCGCTCCCGGCAGTTCCTTACCAGAAATATCGGTCTTGGAAATCTGCACTTTTGTCACATCATCCTTCATTTCTACCTTCTGTACCTCACCGGTATCTTCAACCGTAAAGGTAATGCTCTCTGCTGTAACATAGCCATCCGCTGGAAGTGTCTCTGTCATGGTATACTTTTTACCAACTGTCAGTTCTTTAATGATATGCGGCTCTTTTCCGAAAGTCCATTCATCCACGGTATTTCCACTTTCATCAGTCACTTTCAGTTTTGCTCCCTCAATCTCTTTTCCATCCGTCAGAGATGTCTTGGTAAATTCTACGGTTGTTGCCTCATCTTCAAAAGTAAACTCATAGGAAAGAGTCTCTTTTTCAGCTCCACCATACTCAAAAGTAAACTCCTGTACCTGATCTGTAGTCGCAAATCCCGGTGCTGGTGAAGTTTCCTTCACATAGTAGGTATGACCAAGAGGAAGATCCGCAGTAAAAGTCAGTTTTCCATCTTTATCTGTAGCCTGTTCTTCAATCACCGTATCCGCTTTCAGGATCACATCACCTTTTGCATTGACAATATCATCCTTATTGCACAGAGCAAATACCGCTCCTTCCAGTACACGGTCAGAATCTTTCGCTTTTTTCAGCACTTTCACTTCTGCCTTCTGACGTTTGTTCTGCCAGTCCGCAGAGTAAGTAACTTCCGCAGTATTCTGGTCACGGTAAGTCAGGTCAACCTCACGGGTTTCCCCATCAAGGACATAACCGTTTGCTGTCTCCTTCTCTTTGACATAATATTTGCCAAGAGGAAGTTCGGTCAGTTTTGCCACACCAGTCTCATCCGTTGTAATAGTTGCTACCAGTGCATCCTTTTTGTAATAATCCTCACTCTCACCATCCGCCGCTTTAATATCCTCTAAGGCATAAACTTCAAAAGTAACCTCTTTCAAGGAACCAGAGAGATATTCAAACAGATGCTTGATCCAGCCACCAACGGAATCCAGTGCAGATACTTTGTCCAGGAACTCACCTTTTTTATTGATGATCAGTGTTCCGGTCGGTACAGCATCCTTCATTTCCACCTTCTGAATTTCTGCAGTATCCTCCACAGTAAATGTGATCTCTTCTGCCATCAGATAACCATAAGGAGCCATTTCTTCACGAAGTGTATAAGTCTCCCCGGCAGTCAGCCGTTCAATCAGATGTTCTTCCCCTTTTACAGATTTCCATGTATCTACCACATTTCCATCTTTATCAAGCACTGTAAGAGTGGCACCGGAAAGTTCTACTCCTGTAGTAATATCGGACTTCTTGAATGTTACTTTTGTTGGCTGGTTCTTAAATACAGATTTCAGTTTTACCACTTTCACATCCTGTCCCTGATATTTCGCAGTTACTTCCAGTGTCTCAAATGAAGATACATAACCGGCAGGAGCTGCAAGCTCTTTGATATAATAGCTTCCAAATGGAAGATCAAGTTCAAACACTGCCTTTCCATCTTCATTGCTGACTGCTTTTCCAAGCAGAGTGTCTGCTTTCGCAATCACTTCTCCATGAGCGAGAATATCTTCCTTTGCATAAAGTCCAAATTCTGCACCTGCTACAACCGTCTCATTCTCAGCATCCTGTTTTACCACGGATACCTCTACTTTCTGACGGTCATTCTCAAAAGCTGCTGTCTGCTCGATCACTGGTGTTTTCTGGTCTTTGTAAGAGAAAGTAACAGTCTGTGCCTCTTCGTTTAACACAAAGCCCTCTGGTGCTGTCTTTTCGACAACCTTATACGTTCCAAGCGGAAGGTCAGCAATCTGAGCCTTTCCGTCTTTATCGGTCGTAACCGTTCCCACTAATGCTCCAGAAGCATATTCCAGAATACGGTTGCCCTGGTCATCTTTCTGGAAATCCGCTGTGTAAATATCCTCAGCTGCATATACTTCAAAAACTGCACCTTCCAGATTTTCTTTCTGGTAAGTGAAATCATCCTTAAATCCATTCAGAACCTCACCCTGCTTTACAATGTTCAGTTCCCCTTTGACCGGATGATTTTCATATGCGATCTCAATGATGACATCGCCAGAAGTTCCGTCCATCTGATATGCTGTGTTGGAATCTACATTCACCTCATAGTAATTCTCATTCAGAGTATATCCATAAGGTGCGTTTACTTCCTCAATGCGGTAATGTCCGATCTTAAGATTCTGCGGAAGGATCAAATATCCCTGCTCATCTGTAAAATAGGATTTATGTTTTACCGTAGTCGGATAAGTCGTTACCTGCTCCACATATTTTTCAGTGTCCATGTTGAAAATCTTGAACTCTGTATTCTTCTGAAGCACTGCCTTCTTTGTTTCGTCATCCTGTTTGATGATTTTCAGCTTCGCTTCAAACTCTTTATCCAGCATCACTCTCCATACCTGCGGAGTGCTTGGATGATTCTCTGTAATCTGTACAATAAAATCATCTACCGGAGTATAGTTATGCGGAGTTGTTGTCTCACGGACAATATATGTTCCATAAGGGATCGCAATACTGCAGGCATAACCTTTCTTGTCTGTAAAGATTTCTGTTGCACCGTTTTCTCCGATCACTACTGGTTTGGCGGAATCAAAATCATAGCTGCCATCTTCATTTACTTTCAGAGAAGATACCAGATAAGCGGTAAATCCTGCCCCTTTCAGTAAGTCTGCATCGGTCTTTCCATTGTTCGCTGCTTTAATGATCTGGAATGGCTGTTTCATCACCTGCTCCAGAGACAGACAATCACGTTTTACTTCTGCTACAAGGTCCCCCTCGTAATTGTAGACCAGATCATGTTCTTCCTCATCTGCCAGATAACCGGTTGGAGGAGTGATCTCTTTTACATAGTAATTGCCAAGATATAATCCATCCACAGAAGCCTGTCCATTCTTATCTGTCGTAAGAGTGGCAACCTGTTCTCCTGCTTTATAGACCACACCAGTCGCACCGTCTGGATGCACAATGTCCTCACGGGCATAAAGTCCGTACACTGCTTTTTCCAAAGTGGCATCGCCCTGTGGAACTGCCTTTTTGGTTTCTTTATCCTGCTTCTGCAAAGAAATCTTAGCTGTCACACGCTCATTTTTGAATGTATGCTTAAATGTCTGTTTTGCCTCTTTATCATTTGTATATGAGAGAGCAAACGTATAAACATCTTCTGTATTTCTCACATAACCTTCCGGAGCCTGCACTTCCTTCACATCATAAGAAAATCCAAGTGGCAGATCTGCTGTAAACTTTGCTGTACCGTCTGCTCCTGTTGTCGCTTTCTGGATCAGCGTACCTTTCTTCACAACAACTGCACCATCCGCATTGGTAATATCACTTGCAGCATAAAGTCCAAAGATTCCTCCATCCAGAGGATTTTCTGTATTTTCATCCTGTTTTGTAACAATCACTTCTGCTTTCTGTCTGTCGTTCGTAAAGGTTGTCTCAGAGAAAACAACATCCACGTTCTGTCCGGCATAAGAAAGAGTCACTTTCTTCTCTTCTCCGGCATTATAAAATCCTGTCGGAGCCTGCTTTTCCTTTACAACATATGTACCAAGATGCAGATTTTTAAGAACGATGGCTCCATTCGTATCTGTTGTCAGATTTTCTTTTACCAGATCACCCTTGCTGTAAACTTTTGTACCATATGCAGTTTTAATATCTGCTCCGGCATACACATCGTAAACAGCACCTTTCTGTCTGCGTTTCTCATACTTAAATGTTGTACCGTTCTCTGTCACGTCAGCACCAACAAGTACCTCACCTTCTTTATAAACGGTAAGCTGTCCCAGCTGTTCTTCATCTGGAACTGTAACAGTTGTGGTCTTGCTGACTTCCAGTTTCACATTGTAAGCGGTTGCATTGACACGGTATCCGCTTGGAGCTGTAATCTCTTTGAGATATACGGTATCCTGTGTCTTAACAATCTGTACAAACGCTTCACCATTTGCATCTGTTGCCGGTAACTTTGTGAGCAGCTTCGTACAGTTTGCATCGCTGTATAAGCCAAACACTGCCCCAGCAAGCTTCGCATTCGCCTTGGCATCTTTCTTAATCACCTTAACGCTTGCGTACTGTACCCAGGTTACTTTAAAGTCCACATATTTCTCATCATCCACACCTTCACCAAATACCAGTGCTAAATCCTGTGAACCTGACCCTGTACTGATCTTATAAGCAGAATAGTCCTTGGTTACACTTCCTTTCATCGTAGCTGACCAGCTTCCTGCAACATCCTGCACCTGTGTCAATGGTGCTGATAAATAAAACTTCGTTCCACCAATGATCTCTACGGCTTCCCCGGCTTTACTTGTCTTTCCGGTTGTTACATTATGAAGCTTCACGCCACTTGGAAGTTTCATCGTGATACTCTGTAGTTTGTCTGCCTTAAATGTAATCTCCTTTGTTCTCTGGCTGCTGCCATCTACATAAGCGGTTACATTTGCATCTGAAAAACTCATATCGACATCTGGGATCTCCGGCTGTGAAATACAGTAATTATACAGTTTCATAGCAAGTGTTTTTGCTTTGCTGCTTGCTCCGGAAAAAGCGGAATCCCCACCATTTGCATAGGATGCAGCCAGATGAACCAGAATAAATCTGGCACCAGCACTTAAATTTCCATAACCGTTCTCTTCTGTAAAGAATCCTTCATCACCTGCCGCCTTCGTTCCATAATAACAAACCTTAGCCAGCTTTTTCCCATCACTCAGCTTTGTAATATCGTATGTTCCGGTTCCAGGACTGGATTTCTCCGGCTGGATACAATAAGCGGTTGCAGAAACATTTCCAAACTTCACGGTGTACTTATACGTCAGATAGCTTCCATACCCATAATCCGAATACTGATAGCAGGCTCCTCTGGTCACAGTTACCTTCTTTGTGCTTCGGCTTGATGCTTCCCTTGCCATGAAAGTAACCACTTCCCCTTCTTCCATTGAATAAAGGTCAATACCACTATCCTCTGCCTGATCCATTACTTCAGAAACAGTTAATCCAGACTCTTCATCTGTTGTAACTTCCTCCTCTTCTGTCAGATCGGTTACTATTTCCGTCTGCCCTTCTGCATCGGCATCTTCTTCCGCATTACCAGAATCTTCTGTCTCGCCAGCATTTCCTTCACCGACGGTATTTTCAGAAGTATTTGGTTCTGTCAGCTGTTCTGTTTCCGGCTCTTTTACGGTTACATTTCGGCTGATACGATAAGAAGGATTTCCACTGACTGGCTCTACCTTATAAACTGTTTTATAGGTATCTGCCTGGTATGTGTCAAAATCATCTCCTGCCTCATTCTTCGCTTCATACAGCTCTACTTTCACTTTGGCATCATTGATTCCTTCAATACCGGAAAAATCCACCTTAATGTCAAAATCAGAGCCATAATCAATGCTGTAATCATTGGCAGTTAAAATCTCATCCTCAGCCAGTTTATCTTTCACCGTTTCCAATTCCGGATACTGTGCTTCAAAAGAAGAAGCTGCCTTTTCCGGTTCTGCTGCATAAGCAGTCATTGGCTGTGCCACAGCACTTGCAATCGTAATAACAGATAATACTCCAGACATTACTCTTTTCAATGTCCCTTTCATTCTCAATACCTCACTTTGCTTTATTTTTTCTGTTACCGGTTTACAGGCTTTCACCTGTCTGATACAATCAAATCATAGGCATCACCCCGTTTTAAATTATTTGTGCCAAAATCATTACTGATGACAGCACAGTCATACGCCGGAACCTGCATAAAAGCGAGGCTCCGACGCATAGTCTACTGTCATCGCCCGGCGAACCGGGCATAACAAAAATAAGGATTGAGCATTTCCGATCAGAAGAGAACTTCCACTGGCCGCAAAATGCGTAGCTGAGCTTTCATCCTCTTCTGACCTTTTATTCAGTTATCAACGAATCATGAAAGCTTATCTCAGCCTATAATGAAAATAGGA
>OJNP01000325.1_pt1 | contig 38099 bp, 27 predicted proteins | sample 1597921 | NCBI WGS metagenome assembly OJNP01 (sample SAMN01915213, study PRJEB22387) | human gut metagenome | isolation source: stool | host: Homo sapiens | place: USA | reverse complement strand
GCTCTACGAACAGAGGAACGTTTACGTTTGCACCTGTCTCAACAGTAGCAGGCTTGGTAGCACCTGTAGCGGTATCTCCCTTGAATCCCGGCTCTGTCTCTGTAATCTCAAGCTCTACGAAAAGAGGTGGCTCTACTGCAAATACATTGCCCTTGTGAGAACAGATCTTAACCATCTCGTTCTCCTTAACAAACTTCAGTGCATCACCGACACTGTCCTTTGTCAGGTCAATCTGGTCATAAGTCTCTACATCCATGAAATGATAGAAATCATCATCAGAATACAGATACTGCATGTCCTTACGATCAATATGAGCAGTCGGACACTTCTCTGTCGGACGGAATGTCTTTTCTACTACACCACCACTGACGATATTTTTTAATTTTGTTCTAACGAATGCTGCACCCTTACCTGGCTTTACATGCTGAAATTCGATAATCTGATAAATGTTACCTTCAAGTTCGATGGTAACACCATTTCTGAAATCTCCTGCTGAAATCATTCGATCTTCCTCCTTAAATTACGAGTATAAAGTCTCTCGACTTACAATTTTACTATAAAATGGAATACTTTTCAAGTATTTTATTTGTTCCGTTTTTCGATGTCTGTAAACATAGCCACGCGTGTCGCATGACGTCCACCAAGAAATTCCGCATTCAGATAAGCCTTCACAATATCCTTTGCCAGCTCCACTCCGACAATTCTTGCACCAAACGCGATGATATTTGCATCGTTGTGCTCTTTTACCAGATGCGCGGTTGTCACATCCGAACAGACAGCTGCACGTACTCCGTTTACTTTATTGGCAGCAATGGAAATTCCGACACCCGTTCCACAGATCAAAACTGCACAATCCACTTCTCCGTCAGCCACTGCACGTCCTACTTTTTCTCCGATCTCCGGATAATTACAGCTTTCTGCGGTATCCACCCCATAATTTACAACCTCATGTCCCATGCTCTCAATAAATTCTTTGATCTGCATTTTCAGTTCTACTGCTGCATGATCATTTCCAATCCCGACTTTCATCACAACTCTCCTTTTCGTTTTTTGCACTTCTTTTATCTTACTGCTTCAACGAACTTTCGTCAAATAGAAAACGACCGGCTGTGTACGGTCACGCATAGAAAATTCTGCAAAAAGAAAATTTATCCTACAAAATGGATGAATCCTCCTTTTTTGCAGCAGATGGGTACTTTGGTTTTACGATTTTACGGTGCAGACGGTAACATAAAAGCACAATCGCCTCCAGCCGACGCTTTAACACGATCTGGATTTCTTCTTTCGGGTGGATCGGTTTTACAAGGATCGTGCGGATTCCTGCTAAATTTGCCCCACACACATCCGTAAAGATCTGATCTCCCACAAAAAGCGTATTTGTCGCGTCCGTGCCAAGGATCCCCATCGCTTTGCGATACCCGGACGGCTTTGGCTTTCCTGCTTTGTAAATATAATTGACATGCACGGCATCATTGAACATTTTCACGCGCGGCTCCCCGTTGTTCGAAAGAAGCATACAATGAAAACCCAGTTCCTTTAAATGTGCAAACAAAGAAATCGCCCGCTCATCCGCAGGCGCTCCATGTGGTACGAGGGTGTTATCAATATCAAATATAATTCCCCGGTATCCTTCTTTATATAATTGATCAAAATCTATGCTGTAAGTGGAATCCAGATATTCATCCGGATATAGAAATGCGCACATAGGTCTCTCCTTTGTGTGTTATGTACTAAAGGGAAAAATTCTCTCCGGAACGCAAAGCAGAAATCCCGGTATCCAACGGGATCTTCTTCACTCCGGTATCCTGCGTTCCCACAAAATACTGATACTGCTGCAACACCTGATCCTTTTCCATATCGGAAATTGCTTTCTGCATATCCTGAAATATTCATAAGCACCTCTGGTTACAAATTCATCCGAGCATTTTTTTCAGCTCATTCATAAATGTGTTTACATCTTTGAATTCACGGTATACCGATGCGAAACGCACGTAGGCAACCGGATCCAAATCCTTTAACTTATCCATGAGAATTTCACCGATCAAAGCACTTGGTATCTCTTTTTCCTCACGGTTAAAAATTTCGATTTCCACATCATCCACAAGTTTTGAGATCTGTTCTGCCGAAATTGGCCGCTTGTGACATGCAAGCAATACACCTTTTTCGATTTTTGTCCGGTTGTACTGCTCACGATTGTTATCTTTTTTTATAATGATCAGGGGAATGGTTTCCACCTTTTCATAGGTTGTAAAACGCTTTCCGCAATCATCGCAAAGTCTTCTTCTGCGAATCGAATTATTGTCATCCGCAGGACGCGAATCAATCACTCTTGTATTTTCACTGCTGCAATACGGACATTTCATAGGATTTCTCCTCCTGCATCCAATCCCAAAATATATGACTATTTTTATAATACACAATTTTCCTGTTTTCTGTCAATCTGCAAATTTTTATCCTTTTATCCGGTGTTTCATTTCTTTTTCATCAAACTCTACGAGTATTATATCGGGTCCTATCCGGATAACTTTAGCCCATGGAATAAAAAATTCGCTGTCCCTGCAAAAACAACCCAGATATTTTCCCGGTCCTGGAACGATCAGTGCCAGAATTCTCCCACACTCTTTGTCAATATCCAGATCCCGGACACTGCCAAGGCAGCGGCAGTCTTTTACATTGACTACTTCTTTTTCACATAAATCAGAAAAACGCACAGAACACTCCTGCTTTTCTTTCTTGGAATATTCTATGCGTCTTAGCTGTATTTTATGTTTATGCACGCTGCTTCATTTTATAATATATAAGCTGTGCCACTTCTGCGGCACAGCTTATAAAAAGGGAAAATTTAAGTTTTATTCTTTTACGCCACCAAGCGTAAGTCCTGTTACGAAATACTTCTGTAAGAATGGATAAATACAGATGATCGGCAGAATCGTAATAATCGTTGCAGCTGCACGAACCGATGTCGGTGTAACCGTTCCCACTGCATTCTTCATTGCCTCGACACTACTGCTCGTATTTGTTACGGATGACAGTAGTTTCATCAACTCATACTGTAAGGTTGTCAGTTTGCCGTTCATACGGTTATATAACATTGCATCAAACCATGAATTCCACTGACCAACTGCAACAAACAATGCAACAGTTGCATATACCGGCTTACAGAGCGGTGAATAGATTTTCAGGAAAATCGTCGTATACCCAGCACCGTCGAGCTGTGCCGACTCCTCTAAGCTGTCCGGGATACCGTTCATATAAGTACGGATAACCAGCATGTTAAACGCACTGACCATTCCAGGGATAACATATACCCAGAAGCTGTTGGTAAGTCCCAGTCCCTTGTACAACAGGAATGTCGGGATCAGACCTCCGTTTACATACATGGTGATAACCCAGAATAAAGAGAGCTGCTTTTTAAACATAAATCTTTTTCTGCTGACGATAAATGCTAGGATTGCATTGGAGATCAGCGCAAGAACTGTTCCGATCACAGTTCTTGCAACCGTAACATAAGCACCTGTGATCAGGTTGTCTTTCTGAAGTACCGTAATGTAGTTCTTCCATGTAAATTTTCTCGGTAACAGATAGATACCTCCACGAAGGGAATCCGTACCGTCATTTAATGATATTGCTAATGTATTTAACACAGGATACAGTGTAATGATTACAAACAGGATCATAATGATCGTATTGACAATCGGAAAAATCTGCACCTTTTTTTTCGCTTTTTTTGCTGCCATTGTATAACCTCCTTAGAACAATTGTTCTTCACCATTACGCTTTGCAATCTGGTTTGCAATCACGATCAGAATAATACTTACGAAACTCTTGAAGATACCGGCTGCAGTTCCGATTGCGAAATCGCCCTGACTGATTCCCCATTTTAATACGTAAATATCAATTGTCTGTGATACTTTCTGAACCAGACCGTTTCCTAACAAATACTGAACTTCAAAACCGGCGTTCAGTACATTACCTACATTCATCAGAAGAAGAATGATAATGGTTGGTTTAATACCCGGAAGTGTAACATGCTTGATTTTTGCCCATCTGCCTGCACCGTCGATAGCTGCAGCTTCGTAAAGTGACGGGTCGATCGAAGTAATTGCTGCCAAATAAATAATTGCATTCCATCCTGTTTCTTTCCAGACATTGGCAAATGCAACGATTGGCCAGAAATAACCCGGATGAGCAAAGAAATTGATCGGCTGTGAAATAATATGGAAGTTAAGTAATAATTCGTTCACAATTCCGCCACCGGATAACATATCGTGTAAGATACCGGTTACAATGATCCATGAAAGGAAATGCGGAAGATAAGAAATTGTCTGAACGACTTTTTTACCGCCTTTGCTTTTAATTTCATTTAATAAAATTGCAAAAACAATTGCTGTAATAAATGTTACCACCAGATTGATAACACCCATTGCCAACGTATTTCTGATTACCCGGATAAAAGTCATATCCGAGAATAATGTCCGGAATTTATCCCATCCTACAAATTCCGAATGAAAGATACCAAGTCTCGGTTTATAGTTTTGAAACGCCATAGTCCAGCCTGCAAGTGGGAGGTAATAGAAAACCACGCCATACACTACCATGATTGCCGCCCAGAACAATAATACTTTCTGTCTTTTAATCTCTTTCCAGGTAATTTTCGTCTTCGGTTCTTTCACTTTCTGTTTGGATTTTGTTCTCTCTATAGACATGACCTCACTCCTTTTTTAAACGGGCAGATGGAGTTTTCACAACATCTGCCCATCTAAAACCTCATTCTCTATGTATTATTCGTATTTTGCTGCGTCTTTCATCCGCTTATCAAGCTCTGCCTGCAACTCGCTAAGGAAAGCGTCCGGATTGCATGCATTGTATGCATCCATATAAGTTTTCCATGCACTGTCAAAGTCTTTTGCCATTACAACCTGCGGAAGCTGCTCATGCTTAACTTCGCCAATCTTGGTCCATGCCATTCCACCCTCTGTGTCTGTTGTAAAGTTGTTTGAGAATGACCACATCGGATACCATGGACCAGGTGCCTCGTTTGTTCCAAGCATCTCAACGTATGTTTCAACACCATATGCCTGGAATGCTTTCTTAACATCATCATTTAATCCGTCAAAGAATTCTTTTGCCTGTCCACTCGGCTTTGTTGCATTCAGACCGTCATCACAGGTTCCGTCATACTGTGGAAAATAGGAATAAGAACATGCGTGAGATGCCTTATAATCCGTCTCTGCAGCCTTTGCTCTCTGCTCCTTGGTTCTATAGAAAAGTCCATCGTCGCCAACCTGATAATCTTCACCTTCAACGCCCCAGAAACGAAGGTTGTGAATTTCCTCTGAAAGAAGATCATCTACAAACTGTAAAGCTGCTTCCACATCATCACAATCCTTTGTGATTGCAAGTCCATCACCGGAATTTAAAACTCCGCCGGAGTTGTGCCACTGGTTCTTACGTCCATCAATCGTTACAGGTACCGGAATGTAATCGCATCCCTGTGCATCCAGTCCTGCAGACTTAATTGCATCACCTGCTGAGTAGGCGAAATCCCACCACTGGTCGATCATACCAAGTACACGTCCGGAAGAAAGCTTTGCAATGTACTCATCATAAGTCTGTGTGAATGACTCAGGATCAACAATACCCTTCTGATATTCCTCGTTCAACTTCTTGAAGTACTTTACAGCAGTATCAGATGTATTATAATCCATTACCTTTAATGTATCCGGATCAACCATACATGAACCATCATTTGGATAACCATCTAAGAACTGTGGAGCATTCTCAAGACAGAAATATCTCCAATCCTCGCAAAGGATGGTATATGGAATATTCTCCGTTCCATCTTCCATGGTAGGATTTGCTGCATTATAATCTTCAATCAGCTTGAAATAATCATCCATCGTCTTGATTTCCGGATAATTAGCCCACTCAAGAACTCTTGCCTGAATCCAGAATGCCTCATCGTTATGCGTACAGGTTTTCTCTTCTCCCTTAATATTGGAGAACTGTGGAATCCAGTAAATATGTCCGTCGTCCTGACGAAGCTGATCCCATTCCTGTTCGGTGAAGTAGTTCTTGATATTCGGATATTTGTCAATGTAATCATCTAATGCTACCAATGCACCTGCATCATATAACTGCGGCATACCATTTCCACCACAGATGAAATCCGGATATTCATCACCGGCTACCAGCGTTCCGATTGCTTCTTCTGCCGTCTGGCCTGTCAGCCATGTCTCTTTTACCTTTACGCCGGTCTTCTCAGCGATGATCTGCTGAACTTCGTTATCATCATTGATCTCGGATCCCGGAACAGCAAAGAAAGCTGTAAACTCTTTAATATCTCCATCATTTGCTGCTTTTCCACCCTGTGTGGAAGAATTGCTGCCGCCTTTATTTCCGCAACCGGCGAACATGGTTGCTGCCATCGCTACTACAAGCAAGGCACTTAGCATTCTTTTTCTTTTCATAGAATGTACCTCCTTCTTTATATTAACTATTTTACTTTTTTTACCATTTCAAACAATCCGACGAATTATAGTCAAAAACAGGGTAAACTATAGTTCATTCTGCCGGACTATAATTTACCCTGTTTTCCATCTCTTTCTATTCCATTTTACTGCTGCATCTGCTTCCGGAATTTTGCCGGTGTGCATCCTTTTACCTGAATAAAGCGGTTGACAAAATAATCCAGATCATGGTATCCAACCTCTTCCGCCACCTGAATAATCTTCTTATCGGAATGCAGAAGAAGATCAACAGCCTGATCCATCCGGTAATTATTCAGATAATCCTTAAACGACTGACCGTATTTCTTTCGGAACAGTTGTCCGAGATAGGCGCTGTTGACATAATATTTCTCGCTAAGCCCCTTGAGTGTGAGGTTATCCGCATAATGTTCCTTAATTTCTTTCTCTACATTTCCGAGAACACCTCTGGATACATTCTTGCGAAGCTGGGACAGATAGTCTCCGTACTCACAGGCGAAACGCATCAGATGTGTCTTACTGCCGCGCATCGTTCCTGTTTCAAAGCTGCTCTCCGAAATCAGACGCAGGATTTCTTCCTGATTGACCTCATCATCCTGCTCGCTTGCAAGATGGATCAACTGAAAAAGCAGATAGTTAATATTAAGCGTCATGGATTCCCCACGCAGGCCTCTCTGACTCATTTCTCCATAGAAACGGTCCACCGCCGCCCGGATTTCCATATGATTGTTCTGCTCCACTACCTTCAGCAAATCATCAAGACTCTTCTTGCACAAAACCATACCGTCATTGGACACCTGCACTTCTTCCTCGTAGAAATAGATGTCCTTTTTGCTTCGAAATCCCTGAAAGGAACGAAGCATACAGGCATTCCCGTATGATCTTGCAATAAGGCTGATATCCTGCACCTTTTTCCCGACCAGCATCGTAACCGGGCGCGACAGATTCTCACCCAGATATTCCACCAACCCGTTCAGATAAGCGTTTTCATCGAGTCCTGCCTCTTCCGCCATATATTGAAAAAAGATCAATCCCACATCATATATTTTTTCATCTGCCGATGCGTCAAACACACAATTCTCCGCATAATCTTTCAGGAATGCAGTACAGCATTCATACATCTGTCTTTGGAATTCGCGCATCTCCTGATCCGTCACATCTTCGTCCGCATCACATCCCGCCATCTGAATTTCAACGTAGCGGACACCTTCTTTGCATTTCATCTGTGATGTGACATATTGCAGATTGGAATCATCGTATTTTCCCTTGATCAAAGCAATCTGATTTCTTGCAAGATATGCCTTTTCCATTTTATTGTTCTTCTGCCTCATCCGGTCATCTTCATCACGCATCGCAGATACCCTGTTAAGCAGTTTCAGCAGCATATCACGGTCAACCGGCTTTAAAATATAATCCGTACATTCATTTTGAAGCGCCCTTCTTGCATACTCGAAATCCGCATATCCGCTTAATATGACAAAATATGCATTCGATAGATTTTCTTTTCGTATCGCTTCCTGCAGATCCAGCCCTGTCATGACTGGCATCTGAATATCTGCAATTATCAGGTCTACACTCTCTTTTTTCAGAAAATCATATGCCTCTTTTCCATTTGATGCAGTCCCTGCAATCATATAGCCTTCCTGTTCCCAGTCGATCAGCACTTTTAATCCCTGAATAATAAAAGGCTCATCATCTACAAGCAAAACCTTTAACATATTTCTTTCCCCCTTTTGCACACCGGTCCATTAACACAGCCTTCAGCAAATGATAAATACTCCATCGGAATGCAGATCGTAATCCATGTTCCCACACCCTCTTCGCCTTCAATTTCAAAGCACACATGATCTTCTGTGTACATTTTAAGCCGCAGGCATGCATTGAGCATTCCCACGCTTTTCTTGTTTTTCAGCATCTCAATATCCGCATTCTGCATATCATGCTGCATCTGATACAACTTCTGCTCCTCAATTCCGCTTCCCGTATCTTCAATCTCGATGTATAATTGTTCTTCCCTTTTATAAGCTCTTACGAAAATCCATCCCGGTGATGCCTTACTTTCGATTCCATGTACACAGGCGTTCTCCACAAAAGTTACAATTGTAAGTTTCGGTATCCGGATCTGCGCACATTCCGGATCAATCTCGAGATTGTAATTCAGCCGGTCACCAAAACGATATTTCTGCAAGGACAGATACGCTTTTACAAATTCAAGTTCCTGTTCAATCTCTACCGAATCATTTCCCCAGTCCACATATTGTCTTTGCATGATCGCCAGTTTTTCGACCATATCTGCCGTCTCGTTTTCTTCCTTCAAAAGGCTTCTCATGCGGATACTTTCCAGCGCATTAAACAGAAAATGCGGATTGATCTGGCTTTGCAATGCCAATAGTTCTGCATTTTTCCTGCCGACAAGGATTTCCTGTTCTTTGATCTTGTTCTTGTATACGGTCTGGATTAGTTCATTGGTCCGTTTGACCATCCGATTGTAATTCCGGATCATGCTTCCAATCTCATCCCTACCGTCTTCGTGTGCCATCTGAACAAGATGCTCACCGTTGACAGACTGGAACACTTTGCTCAGCCCACGGATTCTCTTTGTAAACGAATGATTGAGAAGCAGCACAAATCCCATCGGGAGAACCACATTGATGATCACCAGAAAACCAAGAATCGGAAGAAAACGCACAATCTTACTCCGCACTCTATTATCCGCTTTTAAAACATAAATATCAAGTTTAGCTCCGTGAAGTGTAATGGTCTGTTTGTATCCCATCTTCTGCTGTACACTGATCATGTCAAATTTTTTACCGACACCACTGAAAGGTCCGTTACTCAGTACGATCGCATCCCCTTGACAAATAAGAACTTCATTGTCAAACTTCATTCGTCTCAGCATCCGCATCATACTGTTATAATCAAATTCGATTTGCAGCATCTTTTCCTTATTCTTGGAAAAAAAATCAAGATTCTGCAATAGGATGATCTTACGATGATAGGAATTGGCATATCTCTTACGCTCATATACAAAAAAAAGTCCTTCATTTTCGCCTCGTTCCTTCCACGCTTCATACGCTGCCGTTTCCTTCAGATTGGACATATTATCAATCTTTCCACCCTTTACCACGGTAGGATTATCCGTATACAGGGTAAAGACGATCTGATTCATGCCGAGTACGTTTTCCAACGTCGAATCCTGAAAGAAATTCTGATATTCCGCATAATAATCCGAAGTGCTCTCATATTGCTTCTCCAAAAAGGTATTCATCCTTCTATCGGTGTACATACTTTTGGCAATTTCTCCCGCATTCTCCACCAGTGCACTGATATTATAGCTGACTGCATTCGCAACGTTTGCCATCTCATGATACTGCCGCTGCGATTCCATGCTGTCTTCAATATATAAGACGACACTGTCCGTAATGATCAGCGGTAATAAAACACAGAAAATGTATAACTGTATAAATTTTTTCTTAATAGAAAGATTATCCATATATCTTTCCAATACCTTGATGAACTTTTCGATGATATTCATACCAACCCCTCTAAATTCACACACAACAAAGCGATAAAGGAGCAGATTTTTCGACCTGCTCCTCATTCGTACAACCGATTAAATTCATTATAACATATACGAGACTATATTTAAAATTGTTTCTTGATATTTCTGCACGCTAATACTCAACCGGTGTCTGCGCACCCTCTCTGCGGACCACCAGCGCAGCCACGTCACTTCCGGTAAGTTTTGCACTTCTTGCCGCTTCAACAGACAACTTCACATGTTCCGGACATTCTACTTTATCATAGGTAATGTCTTCATACGGGGACGGATAATCCTTCATCATACCCAGACGAATACGAACTTCCATTAGGCGCTCCACCGCTTCTGTGATCGCCTCCTCTGAAACAAGTCCCTTCTCGTAAGCTTCCTGCATATCCTGCAGGAGAGTTTTGCTTCCACACGCCGGCTCTTGCAACACCATGCAAAGCCTCATTCCACCAGTTATATGCCGGAATATTAAGTCGCTCGATCGCCGGTGACTCATAGAGCATCTGGCTCATTTTTTCCTCAACCGTCATCTGTGCAACCAGTTTCTTTGCATATTCTTTTGTCTGTCTACTCATTATTTCATTTTCTCATCTTAAACACTTTCTATCAATCCATCGACTGGCATGTCAGCCATTCAAAATCAGCATAATTTGTACTGTCACTGCCGTTGGAAGACGCATATACACCGACTGTGCATCCTACAAAGCCTCCGGCTTCCTCTGTCGTGTAAGCAAGAAGATCCAGATTTTCCGCAACGGATACATATCCTTTGCCTTCCGAAATCCAGACACGGGCACACTGATTGCGGCACTGCAGGCGGATCTTTAATTTTCCTTTCTTCTCCAGCCGTGTTGTTGCCAGCGTCTGCTCATCTCCGTGAATACAGCTGGTAACCACAAAACAAACTTCTCCATCCACGCGCACCACTTCAAACCGGAGATGATTTTCATTATTCTGGTAAAGCACAAGTCCCGCCGTCTCCGACTCATTGTCCGGATAGAATTCCATTCCGGTCTCTGCGACAAAGCGGTAACTCTTCTGTCTTACACCAAGATATGCACAGTTTGCTCTCTCGGAAATCTTTTCTTTGCGAAGGTACATCCGAAGTGCACCCTCACGTTCGGTCAGCGAATAAATTCCGGATGTCCAGTCCTCGATCGCCACCAGCCGCTGATCCAGCTGTTCTCCCCAGAAATGAATGACATCGGAATTCGTAATTTCTTCCGCAAAGCGATGCTCAGGCATATCGATCGTAAATTCGTCCTCCAGATGTCCGACTCCCGGAGCGATCACCGGCCAGCCGTTCTCCCAGATTACCCTGGCAAGGAAAGTCTCACGCCCCATGCTGCTATGCTTTTTGCAAGGTCTTGATGCAAGCATTACAACATACCAGTTTCCCTTGCCGTCATCAACCAGATCTCCATGTCCCGCATAGATGACCGGATAATCCATACCGAGATTGCGGTGTGTGAAAATCGGATTGCGCGGACAGCCTTCAAACCACTGGAACAGCTTCTTACTGCGTGCCACCGTAATACTATGTTCCGGACCGGTTCCGCCTTCTGCGTGGAGTAGATAATAATAACCATCGATCTTGTAAATATGCGGACCTTCCGGCCAGATACATCCCTTTACCGCACCTTTCCAGATTGCCATGCTCTCACCGACCAGCTTCATGGTCTTAAGATCCAATTCCTGAATCCAAATCTCCCAGTCCCCGTTATAGCGAACGCCCTCCGGATTCGGACGGGTTCCGCAATAATAACATTTGCCGTCATCGTCGAAAAAAAGGCTCGGATCGATGCCCGGGGCATCGTCGCCGAGATAATACGGCTCGGACCACGGTCCTTCCGGATTCTCCGCTGTGACGATAAAATTGTTGCCGTGCGTCACATTGGTCGTGATCATATAAAACAAACCATCATGATAGCGGATCGTCGGCGCATAAATACCATCTGAGATATCCGCTCCCGCCACAGGAAGCTGCGACGGACGGTCTAAAATATTACCGATCTGCTCCCAATGTGCGAGATCTCTGCTGTGAAAGATCGGCACTCCCGGTGCATACACAAAACTTGAATTGACGATATAATAATCCTCTCCCTTTCTGCAAATGGAAGGGTCCGGATAAAATCCCATTAAAATCGGATTCTTAACTGTAACCATTTTACTCCTCCTTATAACACGTAACCAAATCCTAAAATTGTAAACTTCTTGTCTCTGTCTTCTTCTGCGACTTCAATGCGTACCGTATGGTCGGCGCTTTCATCCTCATTGAACACGATCATCGCGTTGCAGTGCTGCCAGTTGTTAATATGCGGATCCGCCGTCATGCGACGCTCACCGTCCACATCGACATACGCCTTTCCAACGTCCACTTCTCCGGAATCCTTAAAGATCAACACAAGCGCTTTGCAATGGATGCGGATTGTAAAGACAGCATTCTCCGTCATCGTTGCATCGTACATCCAATTGTACGGAAACTCCGGTGTCAATTCTAACCGGTCATCCATCTCCACACTCTGGAGCTGATCATCCGTTGCACAGAAGCCATCGGCGTCGATTTGGGCCCCGGCATAGACATCTTTCTTATCCAGAAGCCGTACATGCTCAAAGCTTTTGCCGATTGCCGGCTTCATCTGCAGCTGCTGTGCAAGCATTCCCTCCTCGGTCAGGCCGCTCTCAAAAGCGTCAAGTCTTGCATGTTCGCTCAAATCACAGCGCTCAAACAGATACTGTAAACAGTCTGCCATAATGGTATGGCCGAGGTTGCTCGGATGAAACATATCGTAAAAGAACTGATTTTTTGTCAGAACCCTTCCCTCGTTCGGTTTCTTTGTAAACTGCTCCACTACGGTATCCTTGATACTGACCATCGGCAGATCATACAGTCTGCCGACCGGACTTAAGCGATCCTGCAGATTCCAGTCATTGGCAAATACGGAAAAAAGCAGAACGACCGCCGGATTCCAATCCAGCTTTAAGATCTTGCGCACAAGGCTTTCGTAGCAATCGCCCTTCGTCTCGTCACCCTCATCGTTGACCGCAAATTCTACGACTACGATATCCGGCTTCTCGCCGTCTCTTAACACATCTCTGTCAAAGCGGAGCATTCCAAGCTCCGACGGGGTTCCTCCAACGCCCGCTTTCACAAATTTAACGTTATCTCTCATCGCAAATCTGCTTTTGAAAAGCTGATAGGACTTATAGGCATAACACTCGGTATTGATCGGTGTTGCTCCCGCCCCTTGCGTGATCGAACCTCCGATATAGGCAAGCGTTACTTCTTTTCCGGCTCTCGCCTTCTCGATCGCTTTGCGGATACGGTAGGTGTTGCCCAGATTCATGAGAGAACGCTCGATCATCGTGCAGTACCGTTCCGATTTCGTATCCACCGCTTCTTCTTCCACCTCTTCCGGAGCCGTATATCCGTCGTTCAGATAAAACCGAACGCTCGCTTTTCCCATCTTTTCCGGTGCGCTCATGATGAACTTGATCTGTCCCGGAATATAATCATCCTCTGTCCAGGTATAATCCGACAGATAAATGCGCCGTTCCATTCCGTCTCCGGTCAGGCTGCATCGCAGATTGGTTCCGCCTCCGTAGAGATCTTTTTTCCCATACATCTGGAAGATGAACTCCATCTCCTCCTTTGGATTGTCGGTCTCAACAGACACCCCGATACTGTGTACAAGCTTGCCGAATCCCTCCACCGTCTCCAACAACCGAAGCATGTTCTCATCCGTAATATTTCCGACGATCTGTGCGCTGTTAATCAGCCTTCCGTCACTTTCATAGATAAAGTGGATCGCACTTCCGTCTTCCTGTTTTGCTCCGAAGATTTCTTTATCCTTCATAATGTAAAAATATGGTCTTTTCTTCTCCGGATCCTTTGGTGCTGCCGGTCCATTCATAATCATTACCTCCTTGCCTTCTTGACCTTCTTTTCTTTATACATTTACGCTTTTTTCCTGATTTTCCTGATTCAGATGGATCGGTGCAAAATCAACAACGTTCTTATTACTGCTTGATTTCTTTTGGGATTATGCTTTTCTTGTGATTTGATTATAAAAAAAGCCCCCGCTTGCGTCACGAGGGCTTTTTATGGAATAATTACCGACAAACTATAGTAATTGTATTCCTGTCAATATTTTCTATCGAACGACTATCTTCATGGATACCGTTTTTGTTTTTCCATTCTTTAAAGTCACGGTCGCCTTGATCGTTACCGTTCCTTTCCTGTTTGCTTTGATCTTACCGTTCTTGTTTACGGTAGCAATCGACTTCTTGGAAGTTTTGTAGGTTACCTTCTTTACATTGTTCTGATTCAGCTTGCTGTCAAGCTTAAACTCCGTTGTTTTTCCTTTTTTAACCGTTGCCTTTGTTTTCTTCGGAGCGATGGTCTTAAGGATTTCTTTTTCAATTCTGGCTGCTTCCTTTGTCGTCAGAAGTACATAATCGCCCTTCTTTCCAAAACTTGCATTCAGATTTCCATCCTTAGCCTTATAGGTCTTGCTGTTGATCAGTTCATATTCACCCGTCTTACGGTTGACAACAAATGCCTTCAGTGATTTATTATTTTTCACATTCTTTGCGGAAACGGAAACCGTGTATTTCACATCACCATTCGCATTCTTAACCTGCAGGATGATCGTAAGATCTTCGGTTCCTGCCGCCTCGGTAAGCTGCTTTACCACATCTGCGGTAAGTGTTCCCTTTGATCCCGATACCGTTGCATTTGCGCTGGTCACATTTCCCTGCGCATCCTTTGTTATGGTTACCGATGCCTCAGCCTTCTTATCGCCGGAAACTGTAATTTCCACTTTGGATGTCTCAATGGTCGTATCCTGTTTTCCGTCCGGTTTCACATCCGGCTTCGTATCCTGTTTTCCGTTCGGTTTCACATCCGGCTTCGTATCCGAAGTTCCCGGATTTACAGACGAGCCTCCGCCATTGCTGCCGGTCTTTCCGGTTAATTCGACCGTACCATATACGTTTGAGCCTGACCAGCCCATTCCGGTCTCATCATACCAGCTTAACGTACCGATACGCTTGCCGTCTTTTGCATCGTTGATCTGGAATTCCAGCCCAATCTTGGTTCCGTTTGCCGGCTTGATATCCGTCCACTTGAAAGCAGCCTCAACCACGTATCCGCCATCGATTGTTTTTGTTGCAGACTTGACATTCTCTGCCAGACATTTTTTACCATTGAAGGACTGCTCATTGTTATAATTGATACGATACTGCTTATCATCCTCTCCATAGGAAGCGGTCTTGCCGTTGTCCTCGTCGATGAACACTTCAAGAGAATCCTGCTCATGCGTCTGAGCGCCTGTTTTATCCAATACCGCGTCTTTTATGGTTGCATATACATAGAGATTGTCATCATCCCAGAGAACCTTTGCATTGGCAGAAGCCTCGGAGCCTTTGTTGATCGTAAGCGGGATGTTTACCGCATTGCCCCATGCGGCATCTGCATCTGCGTCAACCGAAATTGTTCCGTACGGGATCTTCTCGATGCCCGGCTTCATGGTTGCCACTGCATAATACTTACTGCTTGACTCCTGCTTTCCGGTCAGATCATTAAAGCTTCCTGTCTTCCCGTCATTGTTTACAACAACATCGAGACTGATCTGCTGTGCAACTTTCAAATTCTTCATCGAAACCTTGACGGTTGCCTGATATCCGCCTGCGATCGCAGCAGCAGCTGTTCTTGCAACCGTCACCTTATCCGGTGTGATATCCGATGCCGAATTTTCTGGATCTACATATACCGTAACAGCATCTGCATCATTTACGGTTGTGTCTTTTACTTTTACCTGTACGGTAAGACCGTCTGCATCCCATACCGGGATAAATTCTGCCTGTACCTCACCCTGATCGATCGTATAGGTTTCTCCTGCAATATTGCCATCCTTCGCCTCTGTAATAGTAACCTTCTGAATCGCCGGCTTAAGTTGCGATGCATCCACATAAGCCCAATAAGCAGGCTTTGCTTTATAGTTTCCGTCAAAAAGCAGCGGGCACTGTGCAGAGCCGCTTGCTCCGCCACCGAGATCCGACTGGGAATGCAGCCATGAATTCGGCTCAATGACACCCCAGACGGTAAGGCCGGATACGTTTGTTCCTTCCTTCTTTAACGCCTTGATCGCCTCATACAGATTCTTATGGCAGTATGCCATCTTGGTGTATTCGCTTTCCTTTGTAGCCGCTGTACCGTCGTAAGTGCTGCTTGCCTTAAAATCCAGCTCAGTCAGCTGCACTTTGCCGGCTGCCGCTGCATACTTCTTCGCTACACTCTTAAACTGTGCTGCTGAGAAACCGTCCACATTGTAATGTGCCTGCATACCAAAAGCATCCAGTCTGGTTCCGTCTGCAGACTTCACGTCGTTGATCAGTTTTACGATACCCTCAGACTTGGTGTTGTCTGTCTCTCCGAAGTCATTGTAGTAAAGTTCTACATCCTTTGGCGCATATTTGTTTGCATACTTGAAAGCATTGATGATGAATTCGTTGCTCTTGTATACTCTCCACCACATGGAATTGCTTCCATGACGGGTATCCGATGTACTTGTATCACTTGCATCAGAAATAACCTTATCATCACGGTATGTATTGCCATTGACCGCCTCATTTACAACATCCCAGCCATAAAAGAGACCTGCATACTTTTTGTTTGCAGCCTCTCCAAAATAATGATCAAACACACTGGAAATAAACCACTCCAGTCTGCGGTTCATAGTTTCCTTATCTACGTATGGCTTTGCAACATTATAGTCCTCGTGAAAGAACCATTCTGGAGTCTGTGAATGCCATACCAGCACATGACCGCGAACGCGAATCTTATTGTTCGGATTAGCATTATTCCACTCAAGAATTTTTTCCAGCATTGCATCCGCGCGTGAGAAATCTAAATTCTCGTTCTTATCATTAACAACCGGCACCTTCAGTTCCTTCCCTTGGAACGTAATTTTTGTATATCCAACAGACTGTCCGATCTGATAATTAAACAGTGCATCCGGCTTTAACTCGTTTCCGAATGTCACCGCATTGAAATGTTTCTCGACAAGTTCCATCAACGTATCGTCTTTAATTTCACTTGACATGATGGCAGTACCTGCGATCGAACCAGTTCCAAGACTTTTTGTAACGGATGCTTTCCAATCCGGAATGTTCTCTTCGATCTCCGGTTTTGGTTTTGTGATCTTTTTCATGGATACATTTGCCACATAGTATTTTCCCATGATACAGGAACCTGGTTCCTGCCAATCTCCCTGTTCCAAAATACGAATCACAACCTTCTTCGCACCTGATGGAATCTTGTATGTTCCTTCGAATTTCGTCCATTTTCCAGCTTCAAGGACCTGCGCGGATGTACCGGAAATCAGTCCTGTTGTATCATACACCTCCTTATCATTTCCATTCACATAATACGGCTGAAATTGAACAGTTTTCTGAGAATCTTTCAATTTTTTATCTTTAGAATCCTTATAATCATCCGACAATTTTGCCCAAAAAGAAAACTCATATTCTTCGCCTTCTCTTACTTTTCCCGTGATGTCCTGTGCAAAACATTCATATGATTTTGACGGATCGCCGGATCTTGTAATAGCACCACATGTTGTAACACCAATATTAGCTCCATTTTCAACAGGTTCTGCTGTAATCGTAGCGTCTCCTAATGAAGCACTCCAGGATGAGAAATCCTGATTTGAAAAATCTCCATTATCAATGATGTTCTCGCCATGAGTAATCTGGCTTCCGCTTCCTTCTTTTAATTCAAATGTTACACTGATCAGACTAACTTCCGAACCTGATCCAGGTGCGTCAGTTGTCATAAGTCCAACTGCATCAACACTACCTTCTCCAGATGGTTCAATCGTATATTCTTCACTTCCTGTTAAATTATACTTTGTATTAGCGCCTTCTGCATCATCTCCACCATTATACACTTTTAAAGTAACGGATCCTTTTTGATCTGCGACATGAAATGTAACGGACTTCACATCTGAAAGTGCAATCGTCTCCGGCACTTTCCATTTTACCTGATCATATTGATTTGCAAAGGTAAGCTTCCATTTACCATCCTCAAGTTTGTACTTTGCATTTCCCCAACTTACGTCTAGCTGGTCCGCGGTGAACGTCTTGTTTGTTGTCTTTGTCTCATCCGCATATACCGTATCAATACCCCAATCCGACGGCAGCATACTGCCTACACTCGTGAGCATCATTGCCGCGGATAGTGCAATGCACGCCCCCATTTTCCCCATTTTTCCCACTCCTATTTTCCTCCTTAAATAGATTTTTGTGTATCTTAATAGTAGCAAAATCAAAGCCGACAAAAACAGGGAAAAACTATAGAAGAACAGCCGACAAATTGCAGTAAAACAATTCGGGTTTGCCGACTTGGATTTTGAACAAGGAGTGTAATTTGTTGTGATGTTTTAGTGATTTTTGTCCCACATGCTGGGGCACTTCCAATTCTTATTCTGCTTGTTTGCTAACGTTGTACATAAAATAAATCACGCGCGGCGAAATTTTACATTTACTGGTAAAATAACACCGCGCGTCAATTTACTTAAAGGCTATCTGCGCAAAATTGAAAAAGCCGAGATACCAGATATGAAAATCATGCATGCCTTTTAATTCCTGCCAGATAAAATTATCAGGTTCCGTTAATTTATCACATAAATCAGGAAGATTCTTTGCAGCTGCTGCCGCGCTGTCGTACGCGATCTCATCCTCCATTCCGCAGATATTGTAAAAATAATCAACGGTATATGGAGTATCCTCTAATATTTTTGCTGTCTTCTCCGCCAGATTGCTGGTCGGTGCTGCGGAAAATGCACCAAAATAACTGAACAGATCCATACATTCTCCGATTCCGATGTTAATCGTCTGCATCCCTCCCATCGAAAGTCCCGCCATCGCTCTGTGCATTCTTGAAGCACTTGGATCGCCTTCCACCGCATAGGTCGAATAGTGCGCTTCCATATACGGGATCAGATCCGAACGCAATTCTTTACCAAACACATAAAACGAGTTATAATCCGAACCTTCTCTTGCACAGTTTTCGGTGGAGCGTCCGTTTGGTGTCACCACGATGAATGGCTCGATTTCTTTGTAATAGATCAGATTGTCCATCATTCTTTTTACCAGCGAATCCTCATCAACCATTCCCCACTCGGCTTCGTCTCCGCCGATTCCGTGCATCAGGTAGAGCACGTTGTACTTTTTGTCCCGGCTGTAACCATACGGAAGATAAACATTTGCTTCCTTTGTGATTTCTTTTCCAGCTAAAAAATAATCTTTTGACGGGTAGCGGATATGCTCGATCACTCCGGCCTCATCGGCTCTCTTCTGCTGATATTTTTCCGGAATGCTTTGTGCATTCACATGTACCTTGCCGTTTTCCTGTGCGATCGCCTTTTGGATCATTTCCTCACTGTGTCCCATTTTCTCCTCCTTTCCCAATACCTCATTTTCTAATCATCATTTCTAATAGATCCGGTAATTTCCCGATAAAGCAAGCATCGCAAACATATACAAAAAATTGTCGTAATACCGTCTCTCACCGGTTCTAAGAGGTGTGTTCCAGAATTTGTCAACACATTGTTTCGCATAAGTTCCGTCCGCAGCCAGTGCACTTTCGGCATTGACCGCAATGATGGCTACCGGATGCAGTGCTTTCTCCTCCAGTCTGGTTCCGTCGGTCAAAAAGACACCGTCCCAGTGATCCTTCTGATCCTCGCAGTAAAATTTCTGGAATTTCTCTGCAATCTGCCCCTGCCACGGGTCCTTGTCAAACCACAGATGGTCCATCGCGATATTTGCGATCGTGCGATAGGCATCACTGTAATACCAGTCGTGGCGGCCGAAGATCTCCTGATGCGCGCTGTGCGGGGTTCCGTCATAATCCGCATACTCTGCCGACAATCCGGTATCCGGATGACAGGCTTTATGCAGGTAGGCCCGGCTTGCTTCGGCAGCGCCTTTCCAGAACTTACGATCCTCCTCATCGGCATATTCCGCAAAAAGCTCGTAAAAATGCGGCAGATGATACGATGGATCACTAAAATCCAGTCCCGGGACAAATTTGATCAGTTTGTTGGAAGGCTCCCACATCGGATCGCCCGGATGTCCCGGTTCTCCCTTATGCACACACTCATGCAGGATCGCTTTTGCCTCCCTGCTGTAATTAAAAATGCCCTCTCCGTCTCCCCATCTTCTTGATGCAAAGAACAATGCCATAGCAAAATACTCTTCCCCGTCCGGTGCCGGTCCGTCCGCATTTCTTGTGCCGTCCAAAGCGCAGGACCATGCAAAATAATTCTTTCCCGGTCCTTCATCCATATACATATAAGTTCTTGTCCACTTCCACAGACGGTCAAATTCCTCTTTCTTATCCAGCTGTACACAGACCATCATGCCATACGACATGCCCTCGGTCCGCGCATCATGATTGCCGGTATCTTCCATAAATCCCATATCCTCCCCGGCTTCATGGTAAAAGCGCTCCTCTTCGCTGCCATGAAAAATCGTCTCAAATGTCTCCTGTACTCTTTTTTCGATTTCTTCTTCCGAATAACCATACTCCGCAAATACATTGCGGTACTGTTTTGTTTCATAAGCTCCTGCCATATTTTTCTCCTTCCTCTTTCGGTCAGCCCTTGCCAAATTTCCTTTCCGCAAATGGACTGACATGCTCCTCACTGTATTGATATATGATCAGCTCCTGCACCGATACGTTTCTGTCGGTCCAAGATAGGCTTCTGCCGGTTTGTTTCCATGGGGATAGATCACGATCTTCTCAAGAACAAAGCCCGGTGTAACCGGAGTGACCCTGATCGTATTGATTCCCTGTTCCAGTTGCACCGGTACACTCCGGCGCCGGATCTGATCCAGCACACCGCGCGCCCACACAGGCTGATGATCTCCGATCTTAAAATCATCCGTAACGGCATCCAAAATCTGCATTGGAACACCGTTCACGGACACTGCATACTGCAATCGGTTCTCTGTTGTCACAGGATTCGACGGCTGCATATAAAATTCCGCTTCATAATCCCCCGCCTGCTTTGTCACGATGCTGTATTCGATATACGGTGCCCCATTCTCTGCATCTGCGTAGGAATCCGTCGGAAATGCTTTCATCGCAGATAAAGTCTTTCCGTAGCCGGCAAGACATTTCCATTGCATCGGTTGTCCTTCCCGATCAAAACCGTCCTTGCATCTGCTGTAATGTTCCGCCTCGATTGCGATCCATCCCTGTGTATCCACAAACGTATTGTTTCCATATTCATACGTTGACCGGTCGACCGGCACGCTGATCTTGCAGATGCCCGCCGGCAATTCCAGCCGGATCATTCCCTGCGTTCTTCCATCGGTGAGCGCCATCGCAAGCGCACTCTCGTCCACTGTGACATCAATGGTGAGTCTCTTGTGTTCTTCACCGTCAAGCGTTCCATCCATTGCGGACAGTACGATCCATTCGGGCTTTTCGATCACCCGAAACGATGCTGGAAGTTCGCTTCTGCTGTACAGGCTGATCGAAGCACATCTGCATTCCGGATTCAGAAAATCCGAAATCGTCATTCTCTGATTCAGCCACGGACTGCCTTCCACATGCTGCACGGTACCGTCCACCGTTGCTATAATCGTCGGCTTTTGCAGCGGTAACACCTGCATCAGAAGCGGGTTCTTACACTCATCCTCATTCCAATTCGTAAACCCGATATGCTGCGACAGTCCCATTCCGTACCAGCGCGCATCATCTGTCCGATGATACTGCTCTATGATCTTTTGATCGGCATCCAGACATGCCTTTGCCTCTTTCGCATAATCATTGGCACTGAGTGCACCGATTTCTGCCAGATAATGATTCATTCCGGACAACAGCTGAAGCTTCAGCACATTCATCGTTCCCATCGCCGGATACCAGATGAGCGCAACATAAGCGGGAAGTATTTCGGGCGCAACACGCTCCAGCTCATCGTACAAATCCTGTGCGGTCTGCATCACCCGCCCGACCTCCGCAAGCACCCGTGAACCTTCACGATAATTTGCTGCATGATAGGTTTCCGGTCTTAACGCCTCCGGTCTGCACTTGTGTATCATCCTTGTATAATCCGTCAGGATATCCGCAATCTGCGCCTGCTGCACTTCCGACAGCCTGCCAAATTGCCGCTTTACCCACAGTCTGGTATAGGCATCCGTCGTATTTGGTGCAGTCGTTCCCCAACGCTCAAAATCATAAGCCAGATCCATAAAAAACGATAACGGAAATTCCTGCGTTGCAATGTCTCCCACATTGACGATCCAGAGTTTTTGTACTCCGAAATCATATGCCTGCGTCATCTGTTCCCAGATTTTCGGAAGATAGGAACTGTTGATCCACTCATAGGAGGTCGGCCACCCATGATAATCGAAATGATAATACATACCGTATCCGCCCGGATGCTTACGCATCTCCTCCGTCGGAAGCGTTCTTAAGTTCCCGTAATTGTCATCGCAAAGCATGAGGATCACACCATAAAGCTCCTTGGATCCGATCAACCCCTGCGTCGTCTCATCCCCGTAGAAGAAAGCCTCCACCTCCTTGTACAAAGCGATCATTCTCGGAACTTTCGACAGATCTTCATTGACATTCTCCCGGATCAGCTTTCGCTGCGTTCTGAGCACGTCCCTGAGCAGTTCAATATTGTCCGCAAGCGTTGCCCCTTTTCCCATGATCGCGGTGTCCGCTTCTCCACGCATACCAACCGTGATCACATTCTCAAATTTACCGCTCCGCTTCAGACCATCTTCCCAGAATCTTATGATTCCTTCCCGGTTCGTCTTGAAATTCCACGCATCTCCGTAAATACTGTCTTTTCCGCGCAGATATTTGTATTCCTCACCCTGCCGCAGACACGGCTCATGATGCGACATTCCCATGATCACGCCGTACTCATCCGCAAGTTCTGCGTTCAGAAGTCCCGGACCGTCATCCTCAAACCGCGCACTCCACATCGCCGGCCAGAGATAATTTCCTTTCAGGCGAAGAAGCAGTTCAAAGATCGGCTCGTATGCCTTCGCATTCGGTCCCCCGAAATGGTACTCACTCCAGGTACCGAAAGCAGGCCACTCATCATTAATAAAGAATCCCCTGTATTCCACCGATGGTTCCTTTGCAATACATGCCATATCCGTGCTCAGCCGGATTTCATCCCGATGCACCGGCACCACATGACACCAGTTCACAAACGGGGATACACCAAAGATCTCCGACAAATGAAACAGTCCGTATATCGTTCCCCGCTTATCGCTTCCGACAATGACAAGCAGTCTCTCCCGCAAGCCATCATCCGGGAAAAACCATCCGTAGCACTCCCGTTTTCCTTTTAACACATCCGTCGGGATATTTTTCTGTGCATCCAGCCACCTGCTATGCTCCATCGTTGCGACAATGATCGTCAGTTCACGGGCTGCACTGCTTCTTACCTCTTCATGATCGATCGTTTCGACAACACGGATTTCCGGCAGCGTGCCGGTCACAAGTTCCATGTCATGTGCAACTTTTCCTGCGATCTTCAAAACCCCGGAATACGCACTCTGTTCTATGATAAATTTCATGTTGCGCTCCCTTTTCCACTATTTTTATTCTTATCCGTATAAATCGTGATTACCGGCTGTCCTTCCACAACCGTAAGGGTTCCATACATAGATGCCGTTTCCATCCATTTCAGTGCAATACTGTCCGTATAGATGACCGGTCTGGTAATCGTTTCACCGTCATACATGATTCCGTTATTTTCGATAAATATCCGACATCCGCGCCCCGTATGATCGATTCCCTGCACTAGATAACGAGCCGATAATTTTGATGGCTGATCCTTATAATAAATCTGCGTATCCACACCGCCCGGAAGGATCTCTCCTCTGAAATAATCTCCATCGCACCTTCCGTCAAACGAAATCATCTGTACGGTAGCGCATTCAGATTCCACCTTCTCGCAGCCATTCACATGAATATACAATTTCAACACTTCCATTTACTTCTCCCCATCTGCCTGTCCTTTCATTGCTCAGCGTAAATAAAAATCCCCATCCGTGTACGATCAAAAATATCGCACTATGAATGAGGATTTTATTTCTATCACTTATATCACATAATTGTCGTATTATTGAAGAATCTGATCCACATGCCTCTGCAGGATATCGAAATAGTCCTGTGGATTGCATTCCTGATATGCAGCCATATATGCATCCCATGTCGATGCAAAGTCATCGCTCATGATCACCTGCGGTAACCAGCTTCTCTTGACCGCGTCGATTTCATCACGAATCATGCCGCCTTTGGATTTTGATGACAAAGACTGTGTATACGAATACATCGGATACCATGCGCCGGGCGCTTCATTTGTTCCCAGCAGCTCGACATAGTTTTGTACACCATACGCTTCAAAACACTCCCGTATGTCGGGCTTTAGGCTTTTCATAAACTCCACCGGCTGATACTCCATCGAAAATGCATTGATTCCGTCGTCAAGCAGACCTTCTACTCGTGGAAAATACGAATACGGACAAAAATGAGATTCATTCAGCACGCTGTCCCCGTGACGTTTTCCCTGTTCACTATTCATATAGAACATACCGTTTTCGTCCACCGAATAGTCCAGGTCTTTTTCTCCCCAGAATCGAAGCTTCGTAATATCGGAATCCAGCAGATCATTTACAAACTGAAGTGCCCCCTGCACATCTTCACAGGATGTGGTAATCGAAAGTCCGCTCGATGTATCCATCTCTGCATTCCGGCTTGTATGCCACTGGTTTGACGTACCTTTGTCCATTGTAATCGGAAGCGGAACATAATCGCACCCCAGATCACTCAGTCCGTTTGTCTCATAAGGCTCTGCCAGATTGTAATAGAACTGCCACCATTGGTCAACCATTCCGAGAACAGCACCGGTTCCTAATTTATCCAGATATTCTTCGTATGTACTGGTAAACGACTGCGGATCAAAAATACCCTTGCGGTACTCTTCGTTCAGCTTCTGAAAATACCGTCTGGCAGTCTCCGTCGTATTATAATCAATGACCTGATCATTCCCGGGATCAACCATACAACTTCCGTCATTGGGATATCCATCCAGAAACTGCGGCACATTCTCCAGACAGAAGAATCTCCAGTCATCGCACAACATGGTAAACGGAACATTTTTTGTTCCGCCCGGCATGACCGGATTCGCCTGCACATAAGCTTCGATCAGATCAAAATATTCATCCACCGTTGTAATCTTCGGATATCCGGCCCATTTTAAAACGCGCGTCTGTATCCAGAATGCCTCGCCCGTATGCGTCACTTCAACATTCTCTCCCTGAGACACACAAAACTGTGGAATCCAGTAAATATGTCCGTCTTCCTGCCGGAAGCGCTCCCACTGTTCCTCCGAAAGATAATTCCTGATATTCGGATAATCATCCCAGTATTCATCAATCGGGATCAAAGCATCTGCCTCCAGTAATGCTTTCTCTCCAAGAATAAAATCCGGATATTCTCCCGAAGCAATGTACGAATTGAGCACCTCTTCCTTGGATTGTCCAACCAGCCAGTTCTCCTCGCAGTCTGCTCCGATCTTGTCAGCAATGATTTCCTTTATATCGTTCTGCATTCCCAGTGGTCTGCCCGTAACACTGAAAAAAGCGGTAAAATGTTTAATTTCCGGTTTCTGCCTATATTGAACGTTGTAACTGTATCCCCCAAGTACAATAAGCAATCCAATCACAACTAAAGTTGATACGATTTTCTTTTTCATATAACTCTACCTTCTCCTCAAAAGCTTTCTTTTATTATAGCTTTTTTTCTGTCAAAGGACAAGCAATCGCATCCGCAAGCACGGTTAAAGTGATATATTCTCTCCTCTTAATCCATTAAATGCACCCTTGATGGCAGCCTCCTCATGTGCGATCAGCCACTTGTTTTTCGCGGTCATAAGTTTGTCCTCACCATCTGCTGCAAGGGTAAAATCAATCGGTGTGTTTGTACCCTTCGGCAAGATCACAACACACTTAAATCCACCGTCTGCTGCGTTGCACGGTGCATAATGAAGTGTCGTCTCATACATTTCAACGACCGTTCCTGCCGGAACCTTAAAAGCCTCGATTTTTGCTGTATCATAAGTAAATTCATCCGTTACATCCGGCAGCCATCCCAATAAAAGGATCATATCCGTTACCGCAATGTTGATTTCGGAATTTCTATGATATTCTACCGCGTTTAACTTGTGATTGTTTCCGTTGCAGTAACCAATCTGGATTGGAAGTCCGCCAAAGACACGCTCGCTGAATGTCTTTGCTTCCGGAACCGCTTCAAGCTCCTCGACTGACGGCACATAAATAACATCCTCCGGAAGCGGTGTGTGCTCCATCCCCTTTATCAGTTTTGTGCATTCGATGTTATTCCAAACCTTACCGTATTTACGGAATTTTTCATCATTAACAGAAAAAATCTCCATGATTACCTCCTCATACTCATTTTTTCTGAGTATAACAGTTTGGTAGCCATGGAGACATGCCTTTCTTTGTCTTTACAATGTCACTTTTTTGTCTTTTTCCAGCAATGCCCGATGATGGGCATATGATTCCCTCTGCTTTTTCTTAACAAGCTGCTTTCGGTATTCACTCGTCAGCATTCCATACCGCTTGCGAAACAGATTGGTAAACGCTTTACTATTGGCAAATCCATGATCAAATGCAATATCCACGATCTGCTTATCCGTATTTTCCAAATCCTTTACCGCATGTTCTAACCGGATATTTTGCAGATAATCCTTATAATTGATGCCCGCATAGCGTGCAAACATTTTTGACAGATAAGACGGCGAATATCCAAATATTCCCGCCAGTTTTCCAAGCGAAATATCTTCCATATAATGATCCTTGAGATAGGATGTAATCATACCGAGCCGGTTCAGCTGCTGATTGCTTTTGAGCAATTCATCCTGCACATCCAGCTTCCTGTATTTCTTTACCAGAATATGTAATAGTTGATAAAACATACTTAAAATTTCAAAATCATAGCCATCTGTCTGCATCCGATACACCTTATACATCCGAAAGATCAGACATGCCACCTGCTCATCGTATGTCCGTTCACTGTGCGAAAACCAGATAAACTGCTCGCCCGTAAAGTACGACGCGAACTGATTCAGCGGAATCTGCAGCACAATTGTGTGATTCGGCCTGTTCGCATGGATCGCATGCACCTCGTTGCTGTTGACAATGATGAACTCGCCTTCTCCCAGATGATAATGCGTTGTGTCAAGAATAAAATCAAGTTCTCCTTCCTGCACTGCAAAAATCTCAATCGACCGGTGCCAGTGTTTCTCCCTGATATATTTTCCGCTGTGTCCCTCGAATAAAAAAAGTTTAAACGGAAAGCCTTTGTCCGGCACAATAACCTCATGTTGATACTGCTGCTCTGTCATATGCTCCCACATAACTATCACATATTTCTTGACTAGACATTAAATCTGAAAAGAATCACATCACCGTCTTTAACCACATAATCCTTTCCTTCCATGCCAACGATTCCTTTTTCTCTGGCTGCCGCAAGGCTTCCGTTATCGAGCAGATCCTGATAGTTGACAACCTCTGCCTTGATAAATCCACGTTCAAAATCCGTATGGATCTTTCCGGCTGCCTGTGGTGCTTTGGTTCCTTTTTTGATGGTCCATGCACGGCACTCATCTTCGCCGGCCGTCAGGAAACTGATCAGCCCCAGCAGACTGTAACTTGCCGCTACCAGCTTATCCAGACCACTGGATGAAACGCCGAGGTCATCGAGATATTCCTTTTTCTCTTCATCGGAAAGTTCGGAAAGTTCCTGCTCGATCTGTGCACAGATAACAAACACTTCTGCACCTTCTTCTTTTGCCAGTTCACGCACTTTTGCCACATGCGGATTGGAGGCTCCGTCATCTGCCAGATCATCCTCTGCTACATTTGCAGCATAGATGGTAGGCTTTGCAGTAAGGAGGTTGTATCCCTTAAACCAGATCTGTGCGTCATCATCATCCGGCACCTCAAAGGTTCTCGCCATCTTTCCATCTTCCAGATGTGCCTTGACTGCCTCAACAAGTTCTAACTCCTTGGCAAGTGTCTTGTCCATTCTTGCCTGCTTGGCAATCTTTGCAATTCTTCTGTCGAGAATCTCAATATCCGAAAAGATCAGTTCCAGATTGATGGTCTCGATATCACGCGCCGGATCAATGGAACCGTCGACGTGGATAATATTGGTATCCTCGAAACAGCGCACTACATGTACAATCGCATCGACCTCCCGGATATTGGCAAGGAACTGGTTTCCGAGTCCCTCTCCCTTGCTGGCACCCTTTACAAGTCCTGCAATATCAACAAATTCGATCGTGGCAGGTGTCACCTTTTTTGTATGATAAAGTTCACCGAGCTTTACGATTCTCTCATCCGGAACCGAAACGATTCCTACGTTTGGATCGATGGTCGCAAACGGATAGTTCGCAGACAGTGCACCTGCTTTGGTCAGTGAATTGAATAATGTACTTTTTCCCACGTTTGGGAGTCCGACAATGCCGAGTTTCATGATATATATTTCTCCTTTGAAAAGTATTGTAAGCTAATAAAAACAATATATAGTGTACCACATTAATGCTTAATTGTACAATTATTTCTCCCTAGCTGCCAGAATGCCACGGCACTTGCCGCCGCTACATTGAGCGAATCCACGCCATGCGCCATCGGAATACAGACCGTATAATCGCAGTCCGCAATCGTATGTCCTGCCAGACCATCCCCTTCCGTGCCAAGCACGACAGCCAGCTTTTCTTCCGCAGCCAGTGCCGGATCATCAATTCCAACCGAATCCCCGGAAAGTGCCATGGCTGCCACACGAAATCCCATTTTATGCAAATGGTCAATGTCCGCTCCTGCCGCCTGACCGGGTGGATTTTTCACCCCGTTTTCCGTCTGCAGGTATGTCCACGGAATCTGAAATACGGTTCCCATGCTCACCCGGATGGCGCGCCGGTACAGCGGATCACTGCATCCCGGCGTCAGAAGCACCGCATCCATATGAAGCGCAGCCGCCGAACGGAAAATAGCACCGACATTGGTTGGATTTACCACGTTTTCGAGTACTGCAATGCGTCTGGCTTTGGCACAAATCTCCTCCGGTTCCTGCAGCTTTGGCCGGTACATGGCACAAAGTGCCCCTCTGGTCAGAGCAAAACCGGTCAGCTTTGTCAGCACATCAAATTCTGCCGTATACACCGGAATATCCCCGCATCTTTCGATCATTTCTTTTGCTTCTCCCTGGGCATGTTTTGTTTCCATAAGCAAAGACACCGGTATGCATCCCGCATCCAGTGCCCGCTCAATCACCTTGGGACTTTCGGCAATAAACATTCCTTCTTCCGGATGCGCACGGTTCAGCAGCTGATTTTCGGTCAGCCGCGCGTACACATCCAGCTCCGGTGCCATAAAATCCGTTATTTTTATTCTTTGACTCACTGTTACGTCCACCTTTGTTCAAACTTTTTTTATTATCCCAAAATGCACGCATGATTGCAAGTCTATTCGTAATCTTTTACATTAGAACTGCCAACTTTTTCAAATGGCACCCATACATAAAGGCCATCCTTCGTTGCCCCTTCCAGTTTTGTTACATCCGAACCATTTGCCACAGCAATCGCAGTCTCTACAACCATCTTTCCCTGTCCAACACCTGACTGATAGACGGTAAATGCCATATCTCCCGCCTCGATCGCTGCACATCCACCGGCCGTCGCATCAATACCAAGAATTGGCATACCGTTTATTCCTGCCTCTTTGCATGCATCGACAATTCCCATCGCCATGGAATCGTTGTTACATGCCACAACATCACAGGACTGTCCGGTCTTTAAGAAAAGTTCAAACATCTTCTGTGCCGTTGCCTGATCCCAGTCTGCATTATCCTCAAATACATAATTGATTTTCTTGCCGGACGCATTCAATGTATCCTTCAATGCACCCGTACGTCCTTTCGTTGCCGAATGGTTCCTTGGTCCCTTGAAGATTGCCACATTGATTTCATCCGAAGAAGAAAACTTATCCAGAATATACTCTGCCTGATACTGTCCCGCTACATTTTCATCGGAACCCACATACATATATTTTCCGGTCTCCAGATACGATGCATCCGGACAACTGTTATAAAAGATAACAGGAATTCCGTCTGCCAGTGATTCCAGTTCCAGCGCGGTATCTGCATTAACCGGTCCACATAAAATCACATCGTATTTTTCTTTTGCTGCCTGTTTGATATGTTCCACCTGACTCTCCAGGGAACCATCCTCATCATAGACATCCAGTGTTGCACCTTTTTCCTGTGCCGTCTTTTTTGCCTGTTCCACAATCGTGTTGCGGAAATCATCTCCCTGTGACAACGACATCATGATTTTGATTCCGTTTCCGCTGCCGGATTTGCCTCCGGTACTGCCGCATCCTGCCATGCAGCCCACAAGAAGCAGGGCGCATATCATACAACTGATTACTTTCTTCATGACCTTTTACCCTCCTATATCTGAAACTGCTTGACCTGATCCGCCAGCTGGTCTGCAGATTCTGCCAGATTTCCGGCTTCCGCTTCCACCTGTTCACTGTTCTTGGAAATACTCTTTGCCTGCTGGAGCATGGATTCCGAAGTGGCAAGAATTTCATCCGAACTTGCCGCCTGTTCTTCGGAAATTGCGGCAACATTGGTTGCCACCTGATCCACCTGGTTGATTTTTTCTACCACACCCTCTATCAGATGGCTGGTTTCCTGGATATTCTGGAAAATCTGGTCAAATGTATCCACCGCTATATGAATCAGATCCGCGCTGCTTTCGATATCGCTTGCACTGCTTCCGGCCTGTTTGACGGCATCATCCACAAGTCCGTTAATTTCATTGATGAGTGATGTAATATGCGCTACCGAATCCGCACTGTTTTTTGCAAGTACCCCAATCTGTGAGGCAACTACCGCAAATCCGCGTCCGGCTTCCCCTGCACGCGCTGCTTCAATCGATGCATTTAAGGAGAGCAGATTTGTTTCCTCTGCAATATCCCCGATCAGTTTTATAATATCTACGATTTCTCCGGAAGCCGTACCCACTTTATCAACCGCTTCTTCGAGGTTATGTATGGAAATTTCAATATTATGAAGCGCATTTCCAACGCTCTCCATATCGGCTTTTCCTTTTTCTGATACTTCCACAGTGGTACGCATCTTATCTTCTACTTTATCGCTGTCCTCTTTGGTATCCGCAACAACACCGGCAAGCTGGGTTGCGTTCTGTGCGATTTCATTGACGGAAACCGACAGCTGATCAACCGTTGCATTCAGCTCCGTCATGGACTGTGACTGGATATTTGCAGCAGAATTCATTTCACCCGAAACATTCTTGCTTGATCCAGCCTGTTTTTCCAGGCGGTCGGAAACATGTCCCATCTGCCGGATCATTTCCTTCATTGATGCAATAAAATGTTCCACGCTGCGCCCCATCACAGCAATCTCATCATTTCCTTTCACCTTCATGGATACGGTAAAGTCACCGGATGCCATGCTGGTAATTACCCTTGTCATCTCCTTCACCGGACGAATCACCACATGCGTCACACGTTCGATCAGAACACATAATACAAGGATCGAAATAATGCTGAAAATGATCATAAGATTCCGCAATCCTACCAGATCCGCAAGTACAACACGCGTAGGAACATAAGAAACAGCAGCCAGTTGGTTCCGTTTACTTCCTTAAATACTGTCATATTTCCATCAAGTGTACAGAAATCATACGATTTGCCGGAAACCTTTTTCTCCACATCTTTATAAAATGCACTCTGTCCGTCTGCCCCCAGTGTCTTGGAAATCAGATCGGAATCCCTGCTTGCAAGGATCACGCTGCTGTCCTTGTCCACAAGAAATGCCTCTGCATCGTGCATTTCGATAAAAGAATTTACAATCACGGAAATACGGTCCAATGTCATATCGGCTGCAATTACACGCACGGTATCTAAACCGTCATTCAAAAGTCCGGATGCACTGACAACATTCGTTCCGTCCGGATTCTGGTGTGCAGAACCGACTGCCATATTAACTCTTGTCATTCCTTCCTGATACCACATACTCTCTTTCGGATTTGGCTCCTGCTTTTTGGAGTCTGTACCTTTTAAAAAGCTGCCATTGGCATCTGCAAGGAAAAGACCATCCGGATAATTTTCACTGTATCCGCAGGATGCATCCAAAATAGTCTGCAGCTGTGTCTCATCCGGGTGCAATTTTTCAATCATGGTCTTTGCCATCTGCATGGAAGCCAGATTTTCCTCAAGCCATGCCTCAATTTTTGATGCCTGACTGTTTACCGAAGATTCCAGTAAATTTTGGGAATAACTCTCGATAATTCCGGATGATACATGATATGCGGTAAACACCAGAATCAGTATAATCGCAATTACTACCGGAATAATAATTCCAAGTAATTTTGCTTTAATAGAAATGTTACTCTTCTTTTTCACAAACAATTCCCTCCCTCTTTTGTTTCTGTCCCTATTATAGTTTCTTATGCCTGTATCGTCAATGTTTTGCACTTTTTAAAATTTTTCTGCTTTTTTCGGATACATGCACAAAATGAGAGAGACCTTACGGTCTCTCTCAAATAAGAAGAAAAAATTGAAGTATGTAAAACAAAAATTTGATATTGTCAATTATAATATCCGGATACTACTTCTGTACGTTAAATGCTCCCATACCCGGATAAACAGCTGCTGCGCCAAGTTCTTCTTCGATACGGAGTAACTGGTTGTATTTTGCCACACGCTCTGTTCTGCTCGGTGCACCGGTCTTGATCTGACAGGTATTTAATGCGACAGCCAGATCTGCGATTGTGGTATCTTCTGTCTCTCCGGAACGGTGAGAAGAAATGGCTGTGTATCCGGCTTTGTGTGCCATCTTGACTGCCTCTAAAGTTTCGGAAACGGAACCGATCTGGTTTAACTTGATCAGAATGGAGTTTCCGCAGCCAAGGCTGATTCCCTTTGCCAGACGCTCGGTATTGGTAACAAAAAGGTCATCACCGACAAGCTGTACTTTGTCCCCCAGCTCGGTGGTAAGCTTCTGCCATCCTTCCCAGTCCTCTTCATCCAGTGCATCCTCAATGGAAATGATCGGATATTTCTCCACAAGCTTTTTCCAGTGGTCAATCAGCTGCTCGGAAGTATATACAGTTCCGGCCTTTGGCAGTTTGTACTCGCCCTTCTTTCCTGTCTTCCACTCGGAAGAAGCGGCATCCATTGCAATCTTAAAGTCCTTCCCCGGCTCATATCCGGCTTTCTTTACTGCCTCAAGAATGGTCTCGATTGCTTCCTCATCCGATTTCAGTGCCGGTGCAAAACCACCCTCATCCCCAACGGATGTGGCAAGTCCTCTGTCCTTTAAAATAGAAGCCAGTGCATGGAATACTTCCGCACACCATCTGAGACATTCTTTAAAGGAAGGGGCTCCTACCGGCATAATCATAAATTCCTGTACATCCAGTCCGGAAGACAGTGCGTGGCATCCACCGTTTACGATATTCATCATTGGAACCGGAAGACGGTTCCCGGAAGTTCCGCCAAGGAAACGGTAAAGCGGAATATCCAGTGAAATTGCTGCCGCTCTGGCACATGCGATGGAAACGGCAAGAATTGCATTTGCTCCGAGTTTGGACTTGTCCTTCGTTCCGTCCGCATCGATCATGGCTTTGTCAATTGCATAGGTGTCAGATGCATCCATGCCCTGCAGTGTCCCATTGATCACGGTGTTGATGTTTTCAACGGCTTTCTGCACGCCCTTTCCAAGGTAACGGCTCTTGTCTCCGTCGCGAAGTTCTAAGGCTTCAAACTCACCGGTGGATGCACCGCTTGGTGCCATGCCTCTTCCGATTGTACCATCTATCAATGTAACCTCTGCCTCAACAGTAGGGTTTCCTCTTGAATCCAAAATTTCTCTTCCAACTACTTTTTCAATCTCCAGATAATTCATCTTTTTTGTTCTCCTTTCGATATGCGAAGAACTCCTTCCGGAAGCGGTAATGGCGTCGTTTGTACTTCCGTTAAACACACTCAGCAGTTATGTGTTTGCGAAGGAGTCTTCCAATGATTTACACAAGGAAGTTAGTTGTATCTAACCCAAGAAAGATTATATCTGACATATTGAAAAATAGCAAGCATTTTTTCTGATAGTTTTTATCAACTAATTTTAATTAGTTACATCATACTGCATAGCTTATATTTTCATATCGTGCCTGCATTGTCCTTTTCTTTTTAAATCTGGCGGATGAGATTTACCATCTCCACAGCACCCAGTGCACAATCATACCCCTTGTTTCCAGCTTTCGTTCCCGCACGCTCAATTGCCTGCTCGATATTTTCCGTTGTAACCACACCAAACATTACCGGAATTTCGCTCTCCAGGGAAACGGCAGCCACACCCTTGGATACTTCATTGCAGACATAGTCGTAGTGGCTTGTGCTTCCGCGGATCACAGCTCCCAGACAGATCACGGCATCGTATTTTTTGCTCATTGCCATCTTCTTTGCGATCAATGGGATTTCAAATGCCCCCGGCACCCATGCCACCGTAATGTCCTCTTCCTTCACATCATGACGCAGCAGGCCATCCATGGCACCGCCCAGCAGTTTGTTAGTGATAAATTCGTTGAACCGTGCGACGACGATTCCTACCTTCATATTGTTTGCTACTAATTTTCCTTCCAGTGTACTCATAATGTTCATTCTCCTTTTCTTCATTTTAAAAGTTTAATACATGTCCCATACGATTCTGCTTCGTTTTTAAGTAAAACAGGTCATACGGTGTGGCCTGCATCTGGATCGGCACGCGCTCTGTAATGGAAATTCCAAACTCTCCGAGCTGGTATACTTTGTCGGGATTGTTGGTTAAAAGCCGCATGCTGTGCACACCCAGATCCTTTAAGATCTGTGCGCCGATGTAATATTCGCGCTCATCCCCGGCAAATCCTAAGGCAAGATTGGCATCTAAAGTGTCCATTCCCTGTTCCTGCAGTTCATATGCACGCAGTTTGTTGATCAATCCGATACCGCGGCCTTCCTGCCGCATGTAAAGTAAAATCCCGCGACCTTCCCTTTCAATCTGTGTCATGGCAGCGGCAAACTGCTGTCCACAGTCGCACCGCAGGGAGCCAAAGGTATCTCCGGTGAGGCACTCGGAATGTACACGGCAGAGTACATTTTCTCCGTCCCCGATTTCTCCTTTGACTAATGCCACATGATGTTCACCATTTAAACGGTTCACATAACCGTATGCCCGAAATTTTCCATACTTCGTCGGCATCTTTGTCACAGCCACACAGTCCACCAGCTTTTCATGGCATTTGCGGTATTCCTGGAGTGCGGCAATGGTAATCATTTTTATATCGTGCCTTTTTGCAAGTGCAAGCAGTTCCGTTGTGCGCATCATGGTGCCATCCTCGCGCATGATCTCACAGCAGAGCCCACATTCTTTTAAGCCTGCCAGGCGGCACAGATCCACGGTTGCTTCCGTATGCCCGTTTCTCTCCAGCACCCCGTTCTTCTTTGCCAGAAGCGGAAACATATGTCCCGGACGCCGGAAATCCTCCGGTTTTGCATCCTCTGCCACACAGCGCATGGCGGTCATGGAACGCTCGGCAGCGGAAATGCCTGTGGTTGTTTCCACATAATCCACGGAAACCGTAAACGCGGTTTCATGATTGTCCGTATTATTTTCCACCATCTGCGGAAAATGCAGCTTTTTTACATATTCAGCGGACATTGGCATACAGATCAGCCCTTTTCCATGCATTGCCATAAAATTGATGTTTTCCGTTGTTGCAAATTCCGCGGCACATATAAAATCGCCCTCATTTTCGCGATCCTCGTCATCGGTGACAAGAATCAGTTTTCCGTTTCGTAATTCCTCAAGTGCTTCCTCAACGGTTGCAAATCCTTCCATTGTTCATTCCTCCTGTTATTTTTTCTCTTTTTATATCCATGGTGTTTTAGAATCCACAGTTTTCCAGAAATTCCCGGGTGATGTGGCTTTCTTTTTTTTCTTCCTGTGGATGCAGCAGTTTTTCCACATATTTTCCGATGATATCCGTTTCTAAATTCACAATATCTCCCTCTTTTTTGCTTCCAAGCGTTGTCACCTCCGCCGTATGTGGGATCACGGACACGGAAAAGTCATGTGCCGTCACAGCGGCGACCGTAAGGCTGATTCCATCTATGGTAACCGAGCCTTTCTCCACCACATACCGAAGCACTTCCGGCGGTGCCTCCACCCGTATCCACACGGCATTGTCATCCCGTTTTTTTTCGGCGATCTGCCCGGTTCCATCCACATGTCCTGCCACAATATGCCCGCCAAACCTTCCGTTTGCCGGCATGGCACGCTCCAGATTCACGGGACTTTTCCGCTTACACTGTGCCAGTGACGACCGGTTTAATGTTTCATGCATCACATCCGCGGTAAATGTTTCACCGTCAAAGGAAGTGACCGTCAGGCAGACACCATTGACCGCAATGCTGTCTCCGATATGCACATCCTCAAGCACCTTTTGGGCTGCAATTGTAAGCACTGCGGAATGTGCGCCTTTTGCGACCTCCAGAATCGTTCCCATCTCCTCTATGATTCCTGTAAACATCCCATATTCCTCCTGTTCTCCACCGGATACCCTTCGATCAGCCAGTCCGATCCCAGTGCTGTGATTTTTGTCCGGATTAACTCCACGGCATCCGCAGGGGTGTGAAATCCCTGCCCCTCAACCGGGGTTTTTGCTTCTGTCCCCCCGAACAGCTTTGGTGCCACATATGCCTGCACTTTCTGCACGATTCCTGCCTGCAGTGCCGACCAGTTCAAGGTTCCCCCGCCTTCAAGAATCACACTGTCGATTCCCAGCTGCCCAAGCTGCCGCATCAGATCCACAAGATCCACATGTCCGTCTTTTTCCGGTGTAACCAGAATCTTACATCCCGCCTCGATATAAGGCATATGCATGGCTTCCTGTCTGTTGCAGGTTGCAAGAATCGTTGGAATTTCTTTCGCACTGCGCACAATCTGTGATTCCAATGGTGTTCGCAGTGTGGAATCACAAATGATACGCACCGGATTTGCCCCGTTTTCTGTTCCCTTAAGCCGGCAGGTCAGCATCGGATCATCCGCAAGTACCGTTCCCACACCAACCATGATGGCACGGTAACGGTTTCTCATGCGGTGTACATGTGCACGCGCTGCCTCCCCGGTTACCCAGCGTGATGCCCCTGTGTATGTTGCGATCTTCCCATCTAGTGTCATTGCATATTTTAAAATGACAAACGGCAGTTTCGTCTGCATGTAATGGAAAAATACCTCGTTTTCCGCATCACATTCCTTTTCCAGTACATGTTCCGTCACTTCCACACCATGCTCCCGCAAAATCCGGATGCCTTTTCCATGTACCAGCGGGTTCGGGTCCTTCGAACCAATCACCACTCTGCGGATTCCGGCGGCAAGCAGGGCATCGGTACACGGCGGCTGTTTTCCGTGGTGGCAGCACGGCTCCAATGTGACATAAATGGTTGCTCCTTTGGGAGATTTGGTACAATGTGCCAGCGCATTCCGCTCCGCATGCAGCTGTCCGTACTGTTCGTGATATCCTTCCCCGATAATTTCTTCATCTTTTACGATCACGGCTCCCACCAGAGGATTCGGGGATACCCATCCCGCTCCTTTTTCCGCCAGTTCGAGTGCTCGCCGCATATAAGTTTCATCTGTCATAAGTTCCTCCATACTACAAAAAGCCCCGGGCAATTTCTGCTCAGGGCTTCTTTCGGATGTTTTCTGCTGCTTGGGCTTCTTTTGGAAAATAAAAAAGCTCTGGAAATAAATTCCAGAGCAAATATTCCAATATCCATCACAGCCGTATACGGTCTCTTGTGTTTCTATCGCTTATCTTCTTTCATCCAGACTGTACTGTCGGCTTCGGAATTGCACCGAATCATGCCTT
>OJNP01000320.1_pt1 | contig 38457 bp, 35 predicted proteins | sample 1597921 | NCBI WGS metagenome assembly OJNP01 (sample SAMN01915213, study PRJEB22387) | human gut metagenome | isolation source: stool | host: Homo sapiens | place: USA | reverse complement strand
TGGAGGTGCACCAGATATTGAACGTCAAATCGTAAGATTTGGCGTTCTTTCTTTAAAAAATTAATCGGTGAGCTTCCGACCCAGATAAGCTGCCTTGACCTGCTCGTTTGCCAGAAGCTCAGCGCCGGTGCCGGAGAGGGTCAGGTTGCCGGTCTCAAGGACATAGGCATAGTCGGCCACCTTCAGTGCCATGTTGGCGTTCTGTTCGTTCAGCAGCACGGTGATGCCCTGCTGGTTCACAGTGCGGATAATGTCAAAAATCTCCCGCACAACGATGGGGGCAAGGCCAAGGCTGGGTTCGTCCAGCATCAGCAGCTTGGGTTCCGTCGCCAGTGCGCGGGCGATCTCAACGCGGCGCTGCAGGCCGTAGGGCAGGCCAGTCGCCAGTTCATCACGAACATCCTGCAGGCCAAGTACTTGCAAAAGGTGCTCACATTCCTCGCGCTGACGCTTTTCTTCGTCGGCATTCAGGCGGAAAGTGGCGCTCAGCAGATTGGCGGAACGGCGGCAGTGTTTGGCAATGAGCACGTTTTCAAAAACGGTCTGGCTCTTCCACAGGCGGATGTTCTGGAAGGTGCGGGCGATGCCCATTTGGGTGATTTTATCCGGTGTCGGCGCAATGATATGGGAATACTTCCCGGCATTCTGGCCTTTATACAGCTTTTTCATCTTGCCGTGGGGCGTGTTCTCGATGATCTTGCGGCCCTCGAACCACACAGCACCGTTGGTGGGCGCGTACACGCCGGTGACGACGTTGAAAGCGGTGGTCTTGCCTGCGCCGTTGGGGCCGATCAGAGAGACGATCTGGTTCTTATCTACTTTCAGGTTCAGGCTGTCCACAGCAACCACGCCGCCAAACTGCATGGTCGCGTTTTCAATGGTCAATACATTTTCACTCATTTGGAACTCGCCTCCTTCTTGGCAGCTTTCGCCGTGGATGCGGATTTTTTCTGGAAGAGCTCGCGGTCACCCATGATGCCCTTGCGGAAGAACAGCACTACAGCCATAATGATGATGCTGAACACCACCATGCGGAAGCCGGAGCGCAGCAGCGGCAGACGGAAACCGCCGATATACGTTTCGTTGTCGAGAAAGCGCAGCAGCCATTCGGAGCTTGCGATGAAGAGGAACGAGGCGATGACCGAGCCGGACACCGAGCCGATGCCGCCGAACACCGCCGCCACAAAGGCTTTCAGGCCGGGCATTGCGCCCACGGTGGGGGTGACAGCGGTGTAGTTGGAGAAATACATCATCGAGCCGATGGCCGCAAGGAAACTGCCCACGGCAAAGGTAAAGCTGATGACATTGTTGATCTTGATGCCCATGAGCTGCGCTGTTTCAAAATCACGGGAGGCGGTGCGCATCGCCATGCCGATCTTGGTCTTCTGGATCAGGGTGACAAGTGCGGCAACCAGAATCACGACAAGGAAGGGCGTGACCACAGTTGATGAGGCGGAGAATGCCGTAGACCATCGTATAGCCGATGGCGATCAGTGCATATTGGCCGCCCACCGAGATGCCTGCCAGCAGATAGGGCAGAAACTTTGCAGCCATGAGAAAACCCTCCATTTCTTACAACAGGTTTCACAAGCAAAGCGCAGGCAGGGGCTGTCCCTCCGCCTGCGTTCTGTTATTTTAAGCGAAAATGAGCATCAGCCTTCCACACTCTGGGTCTTGACGAACTCGAATGCGCCGTCGGAGGCTTTCTTGATATAGGCAGAGAAGTCGGAGGTGCCTTCCGGGAACTGCTCGCTGGTGACGGTGCCGCCCAGATCCTCAAACGCGTTGACGAAGTAGGTGGCCAGACCGGAGCCGTAGTCCTCGCCCAGCATGCTCAATACATAGGCGTTGCCTGTGCCGAACTCATCCTTTGCAAAGTTGGCCATGACGGAGCCCTGGAACGGGTCGAGGAAGCAGACACGGAAGTAATCGGGGTTCGCCTCGGTGACGGCTGGGTTGGTGCAGGAACAGCCAATGGCCGGGATAGAAGCGGACTGGAAGGTGGGAGCTGCTGCAATGGAGCAGCCGGAGCCGTAGCTGCCCAGCACGACGGAAATTTTCTTGGAGACCAGCTCCTGTGCGGCGGTCACGGCCTTGTCGGTGCTGGACTGGTTGTCCACTTCCACCAGCTCGACGGTGTAGGAGTGTGTAAGAAAGATGGAAGAAACCGTCGCAAGCCTTTCGCTTGCAGTGCATCTGTCCACCGTCGTGCAGGAAAACGAGATGGCAAATGTACTCACCCCGGCGGGCGGGATCTTCCGCCGCTTCGTGGAGCCGGGACAGGAAGTGGAGTATGGTCAGAAAATGGGCGTGATCCTTGACCCGTTTACTGCGGAGGTGGAGGCAGAGATCACCTGTCCGACCAGCGGTGTTGTTTTCTTCGCTTTGAAAAAACCGCTGACAACAGAACATGAGGTCGCATTTAAGGTGATCCGGCGGCTGCATGGGGGATGTTTGTAAACAAGATCCTGGTATTTCGTAGAGAGCGAGTATAAAAATCAGATACAAGACCCAACTAAGGAAGGTACAGTCCGTGATGTCGAGCTGTACAGCAATTTCAAAACCATTGCCGAAAGTATTCCCGAAACGTCGGTCTTGCTGTATAATGATTCTGGACGGCCCGGCCAGGCGGGGCTTTGTAAAAACCATGACCGAAGCCGGTCTGCTGTAAATCATACCCCACAAGGAGGTCTGTTTCATGAACTCGACTCTGCGAAAGGATGCCGATGCCATCATCGCATCCAGCCTGAACGCTGTCCTGCCGGACGAAGCTGTCCGCCGCGCATTGAAAGCCTTTGCGCCCAAGGGCGGCAGGGTGCTGCTGGTCGCAGCGGGCAAGGCCGCATGGCAGATGGCACACGCGGCGGCGGAAGCGCTGGGCCGTGTGGACGGCGGCGTGGTCGTGACCAAATACAAGCACGTCAGGGGCGAAATTCTGGGAGTAAATTGTTATGAAGCAGGCCATCCGGTGCCGGACGAGAACAGTTTTGCGGCCACCGAGAAGGCATTGGAGCTGGTGCGCGGCCTGGCGGCGGAGGATACCGTGCTGTTTCTGCTCTCCGGCGGAGGGAGTGCATTGTTTGAAAAACCGCTGCTCTCCGGCACAGAATTGCAGGACATCACCGGCCAGCTCCTTGCCAGTGGCGCTGACATCGTGGAGATGAACACCATCCGCAAACGGCTTTCGGGCGTCAAGGGCGGGCGGTTCGCGCAGGCATGCGCCCCGGCTCAGGTATTCAGCATCGTGCTGAGCGATATTCTGGGCGACCCGCTGGATATGATAGCCAGCGGCCCGGCGGTGCCGGATACTTCTACTTGCGCACAGGCGCTTGCCATTGCGGAGAAGTATCACCTGAAGCTCTCGGAACAGGCAAAAGTTCTTCTGGCGCAGGAAACGCCCAAGATGCTGGACAATGTGACGACCCAGATCACTGGCAGTGTGCGGGAGCTTTGCACCGCTGCCGCTGCCGCCTGCCGGGAACTTGGCTATGAGCCCGTCCTGCTGACCGACCAGCTCTGCTGTGAAGCCCGGGAGGCGGGCAGCTTCCTTGGCTCCATCGTCCGGACCCACGCAGGGCAGGGAAAAAAGCTGGCCTACATCGCAGGCGGCGAGACGGTCGTCCACCTGACCGGCAAGGGCCTCGGCGGACGGAATCAGGAGCTTGCCCTTGCAGCGGCTCCGGCGCTGGCCGGGCTGGATGCAGCAGTGTTCTCGGTGGGCAGTGACGGCACCGACGGCCCCACGGATGCTGCCGGCGGCTATGTGGATGGTGACACCCTCTCCGCACTGACCGCCAAGGGCTGGAATGTGTTCGATACCCTGCAAAACAACGACGCCTACCATGCACTGAAAGCTGTGGACGGCCTTATCATGACCGGCGCTACTGGCACGAATGTCAATGATGTTGCCGTGGCGCTGGTGGGGGAGAAGTAAAAATGTGATTCTGGTATGAAAGAGGGGAGGCTCCCATGTACGTTGATTGGGAATACTACAAAATTTTCTATTATGTGGCGAAGTATCAGAACTTTACGAAAGCGGCGCGGGTGCTGGGCAACAACCAGCCCAACATCACCCACTCGATGAACCGGCTGGAAAGCCAGCTGAACTGTGTGCTCTTTACCCGCTCCAACCGGGGCGTCACCCTGACGCCGGAGGGCGAGATGCTCTACTCCCGCATCGCCTCGGCGGCGGTGCAGATACAGGACGCGGAGGAAGAGCTGAGCGCCAGCGCCACCCTCGAGCATGGCTCCATCAGCATCAGCGCGACGGAGACGGCGCTGAACATCTATCTGGCCGAGAAGCTGCGGACGTTCCACACCGAGTATCCCGGCATCCGGCTGCGCATCTCGAACCACTCTACGCCCCAGGCGGTGCAGGCTGTGAAGAACGGAGAAGTGGATTTTGCCATCATCTCCACCCCGGCGGAAGTAGAACAGGGCCTGAAGATGGTGGAACTGAGACCGTTTTATGAAGTGCTGGTGGGTGGGAAGACCTTCACTGCACTGGCCAGCCAGCGCCTGACGCTGAAGGAATTGAGCTGCTATCCGCTCATCTCTCTCGGCGATGAGAGCATGACCCGGAGCTTCTACCGGCAGTTCTTCCTCGACCACGACGCCGTGCTCCGGCCCGACACCGAGGCCGCCACCACCGACCAGATGCTCACGCTGGTGAAAAGTGAGCTGGGCCTTGCCTTCGTGCCGGAACCGATGACGAAAGAGCTTCTGGCCCGCGGCGAGCTTGTCGAGTTGCATCTGCAGGAGATCATTCCCTCCCGCTCTATCTGCCTCGTCTACGACCATCACCGCCCGCTGAACACGGCGGCCCGGAAGTTCCAGCAGATGCTGACAAAAGCGGAGCCGGGCCATCCGGCAGCGCCGAAGCAGGCGGATGGCGTCTCTTTCGCATCCCAATAAAATGATTTGTCGTTGTCCCATACTGGAAAACTTCCCTTTTGATATGGGAATTTGTTGCAGCGCTTTCAGGCAGCAGTGCTATTATAAAAGAATTTGCAGGATGGGTAAGACGTATCTTGGATATGGCTGCAATATTCGTTCTGTATTGGAGAAACTGCCGGCCTTTTATTTTACCGGTCAGATGGACCCGCCATTGGTCGCCGCGACTTCGCCATACCAGAAGGCACTGTCTTTCGGGATTCGCCGCCCGGAAGCGTAATCGACGTACACCAGACCAAAACGCTCTCTGTATCCGCTGTGCCACTCGTAGTTGTCCAGCAGGCTCCAATGGAAGTACCCTCGCACGTCGGCACCGGCCTGAATGCCCTCGGAAAGTTTTTCCAGATAGCGCGCCAGAAAATCAATTCGCTCCACGTCATGCACCTTGCCGTCCCGATAGATTTTGTCGGTGCAGGATAAGCCGTTCTCCGCGATGAACATGGGCAGTCCATACCGCTCCTGGATGTAACGGGGACCCCAGTTCAGGCTTTCCGGCTCTACCGGCCAGTTCATGGCTGTGTGAGCGTATCCCGCAGGGCGCTCCACATAACAGGGGCCATTCGTTCCCATCTGTACAGGCGCGGCATTGTAGATGTTCAGCCCGAGCATATCCGGTCTGCCCAGAGACAGGGCGTCGTTGATGTATTGCGGCACAGCACCGATGCAGGCGGAAAGCTGCGGCCCACAGAGGTCCGGGCTGGGCCAGCGGCCAAGGCACAGAGGGTCGAGCGACATCGTGTGGGTGAAGGCCCAGTCCTCGTCCGGGCAGGCAAAGGTCAGAGCCCGGGCGGCATCCACATCTGCTTTTGCCTCAGATACGGGGTAGCAGATGCGGCCTGTGGAGACGAAGCCCACTCTGTTTTCGGCGTCCGTATGGCGGAGCTCCTGCGCGGCAAGGCAGTGTGCATAGATGATATTCTGCCAGCAGGTGAACTGCCCTTCCAGCGGGAGTTTCAGCCCCGGCGCATGCTCACCTGTCCCATAGCCCATTTTCACGATACAGGCAGGCTCATTGAAGGTGAACCACTGGTGGACCCTGCCTTTGAAATGTTCTGCCATTTTTGCCGTGTAGACTGCAAACGCCCGGGCGGTGTCCTCATTCTGCCAGCCGCCCTTTTCTTCCAGCGCCTGCGGCAAATCCCAGTGATACAGCGTAATATACGGCTCGATGCCCGCTTCCAGCAAAGTATTCACAAGACCATCGTAATAGGCAAAGCCTTTTTCGTTCCAGTTCGTGCCGCCGGTGGGGGCGATGCGCGTCCACGCCACGGAGAAGCGATAGGCTTTCAGGTGCATCGACTTCAGCAGTTCGATGTCTTCCCGCCAGCGGTGATAGCTGTCGCAGGCGGTATCACCGGTCTCGCCCCGATAGGTGCGGCCCGGTGTGTGGGAGAAAACATCCCAGATGCTCCGGCCTTTTCCATCCTCGACGGCACCGCCCTCGATTTGATAGGCTGCAGTCGCAGCGCCCCATACAAATTCTTTTGGAAATACTGCCATGTTCGTTCTCCTTTTATCTCGTCAGATACATGTGTACAGGAACTTGAGATCCTTACTGATTATAGTATACTCTTCTGTGTCTGCCAGTGCAAATAGCATTTTATTGGTGACCATTGTGGAAATACACATCAGGATACGCTATACTAAAACAGAGAACAGGGAATTCATCTGGCGCAAAAAAGCCAAAGGGAAGGGAAACCAGAATGATAGACAAAATGCTCGTGCGCGGGGCAAAGGTACACAACCTGAAAAACATCGACGTGGACATCCCGCTGAACAAGATCGTGGGCATTGCGGGCGTGTCGGGGTCGGGTAAATCCTCGCTGGCGCTGGGGGTGCTGTATGCCGAAGGCTCCCGCCGGTATCTGGAGGCGCTGTCCACCTACACCCGCCGCCGGATGACCCAGGCTTCGAAAGCCTCGGTGGAAGAGGTGCTGTATGTTCCGGCGGCGCTGGCGCTGCACCAGCGGCCGGGCGTGCCGGGCATCCGCAGCACCTTCGGCACCGGCACGGAATTGCTGAACAGTCTGCGGCTCATGTACTCCCGCCTCGCAAGCCACCGCTGCCCGAACGGGCATTACATCCCGCCGACGCTGGCTGTTGCGGCGGGCAAGGAGCTGGTCTGCCCGGAGTGCGGTGCGTATTTCTATGCGCCGTCGGCGGAGGAGCTGGCTTTCAACTCTCAAGGTGCTTGCCAGAAGTGCGGCGGCACAGGCAGCGTCCGGACGGTGGACATCGCGTCGCTGGTGCCGGACGACTCGCTGACCATCGACGGCGGCGCAGTGGCCCCGTGGAACAGCCTGATGTGGTCGCTGATGACAGACATCTGCCGGGAGATGGGCGTGAGGACGGATGTGCCGTTCCGCGACCTGACCGAACAGGAAAAGGACATCGTCTATCACGGTCCAGCAGAGAAAAAGCATATCTTCTACCACGCCAGGAACTCGAACCAGGCCGGCGAGCTGGACTTTACCTATTACAATGCCGTCTACACCGTAGAAAATGCTCTTGCAAAGGTCAAGGATGACAAGGGCATGAAGCGGGTGGAAAAGTTCCTGCGGGAAGATGTCTGCCCCGAGTGTCACGGCTCACGGCTCTCAGCGGCGGCGCGTGCGCCGAAGCTGCGGGGAATCTCGCTGGACGAAGCCTGCCAGATGACGCTGGAAGCCCTCGTGGAGTGGGTGAAGGGCGTGCCGGGCAGCCTGCCGGAAGAGATGCGCCCGATGGCGGAGAGTATCTGCGAGGCATTCGAAAGTACCGCCAAGCGGCTGATGGACTTAGGTCTGGGTTATCTGACGCTTGACCGCTCGGCCTCGACCCTTTCCACCGGTGAGCGCCAGCGGATGCAGCTGGCCCGGGCCGTCCGCAACCGCACCACCGGCGTGCTCTATGTGCTGGATGAGCCGTCCATCGGCCTGCATCCGTCGAACATCGTGGGCCTGACCGGTGTGATGCACGACCTCGTGGCCGATGGCAACTCGGTCATTCTGGTGGACCACGACACCCAAATCCTGAAAGAGGCCGACTGGGTGATCGAGATGGGGCCGGAAGCGGGAGTCAAGGGTGGACATGTCATTGCCGAAGGGACGATAGCTGATTTGGAGGCAAAGCCGGAGTCCCAGATCGGGCCGTTCCTCTCCGGAAAAGCTGAGACGAAATTGCGCCGGTGTGCCAGGGAAGGAGAGATGTTCGCAGAGGGGGCTATCCATCTCTCCACCGGCAGCATCCACACGGTCAAGCCTTTGGAGCTGGACATTCCCAAGGGGCGGCTCACCGTGGTAACGGGCGTGTCCGGCTCCGGCAAAACGACGATGGTGCTGGAAAGCCTCGTGCCGGCGCTGGAAGCAAAGATAAACGGCAGCGCCCTCCCGGCACATATCCGGGAGATTCGCGCCGAGGGCATCGCGCACGTCAAGCTCATCGACGCGACGCCCATCGGCATCAATGTGCGCTCTACCGTGGCGACCTACGCGGGCGTCCACGACGAGCTGCGGAAGCTCTATGCCAAATCTCCGGACGCCAGGCAAAAGGGCTTCAAGGCCAGCGATTTTTCCTACAACACGGGCAGTCTGCGCTGCCCCGGCTGCGACGGCACCGGTGAGGTGAGCCTGGACGTGCAGTTCCTGCCGGATGTGAACATCGTCTGCCCCGACTGCCGGGGTTCCCGCTACGCGCGGGCGGCTTACGGCGTGAAACTGATGAACAAGGCGGAGCAGGCCGTCTCCCTGCCGGAACTGATGGATATGGACGTCAACTCCGCCCTTGAGTTCTGCGGCGGGATGAAGACAGTGAGCCAGCGCCTGCAGACATTGCAGCAGCTGGGTCTGGGCTACCTGACGTTGGGCGAAGAGACGCCCAGCCTCTCCGGCGGCGAGGCCCAGCGCCTCAAGCTGGCCAGCGAGATCGGCCGCACCCAGACCGACTCGGTGTTCGTTTTCGATGAGCCCAGCATCGGCCTCCACCCGCTGGACGTGCAGGTGTTGCTGCGGGTGTTCCAAGCCCTGCTGGACAACGGCGCAACGGTCGTTGTCATCGAACACGACCTTGATGTCATCCGCAACGCGGACTATGTCATCGACATGGGGCCGGGCGGCGGCGAGAGCGGCGGCCGCGTCGTGGCAACAGGCACGCCGGAGGAGGTCCAGGAAAATCCGGAGAGTATTACCGGAAGATATTTATAACAAAAAGGGGGCAGGTGCTGCATGACACCTGCCCCCTTCGTCAATATTCTTATTTGCTTTCCGGGACACCGCGCAGTTCGGCACGGAAGCGCTCGGGAAGATCTTCTTCCCGGATATTTTTGACGACTCCCAGAAGCTTTGCGGTTTCGCCTACGGGATAGACCATGATGCACTTCCGATGCTTCGCTGACGATCAAAACAAAAAGTTAATTCTCGGAAGAAATATCCTGACCGAAATACTTCTCGCCCAGCTCCTTGAGGGTGCCGTCAGCGCGCAGCTCGTCGATGGCGCTGTTGAGAGCGTCGAGGAAGGAAGAGTCTTCGCTCTTGACGATAGGGATCGCAACGTGAGAAGCATCTTCGGTCTGGGCGACCAGCTTGAAGTCGGCGTCCGGATGGACGTTCAGGTAGTCGTAGAAGGAGACGTTGGCGTTCAGGGTGGCGTCGATGCGGCCAGCGGTCAGCAGCTGGATGGTCTCTTCCAGCGTGTCGATGCCCTGCACGGTCGCGCCGTAGCTCTCGGCCAGCTCCATGTAGGTGGAAGCGAGGCTGTTGGCCGTGGTCTTGCCGGCGAGGTCCTCGAAGCTCTTGATGTCGTCGTTATCCTTGCGGACGGCGAGGGCGGTGTGGATGTAGCCATAGGGAGTGGTGAAGTCGTAGGTCTTGGCGCGCTCTTCGGTGACTTCGACACCGTTGCAGACGAGGTCGTAGCGGCCAGCATCCAGACCGGCAAACAGGCTGTCCCAGTCGCTCTCGACGTACTCGGGCTCGACGCCCAGCTTCTCGGCAATGGCGCGGGAGACTTCGACGTCGTAGCCCACGAGGGTGTCGCTCTCATCGTGGAAGCTCCAGGGCTGCCATGCGCCTTCCAGCGCGATGACCAGCTTGCCGTTGGACTGGATGGTCTCCAGCTTGTTGGCGGCAGCAGCGGAAGCAGAAGCAGCGGTGCTGGAAGCAGTGGAGGCGGAAGTATTGGAAGAGCAGCCAGCCAGCGAGAGAACACCGGCAGCGGCCATGACGCTCATGAGAGAAATAAAGGTTCTGCGTTTCATAGGTGATGATCCTTTCTTATTCAGTATGGGAAATTTTCTGAAGGAACTCACGGGTCCTTGCCTCTTTGGGATGGGCGAAGAACTCCTGCGAGGGGGCTTCCTCGACCACGACACCGTTTTCCATGAAGACGGTGCGGGACGAGACGTTGCGGGCAAAGCCCATCTCATGGGTGACGACCAGCATGGTCATGCCCTCCTGTGCCAGCTGCCGCATGACGGCCAGCACCTCGCCGGTCAATTCCGGGTCGAGGGCGCTGGTGGGTTCGTCGAAATAGATGATCTCCGGGCCGGAGGCGAGAGCGCGGGCGATGGCCACGCGCTGCTGCTGACCGCCCGACAGCTGACGGGGGTAGTAGTCGGCACGGTCGGCGAGACCGACCTTTTCCAGCATCTTCATGCCGATGGCATCGGCCTCTGCTTTGGGCGTCCTCCGGGCGACGATGAGGCCCTCGGTGACGTTCTGCAGGGCCGTTTTGTTGCGGAAGAGGTTGTAGTTCTGGAAGACGAAAGCCGTCTTGCGGCGCAGCCGCGCGATGCTGGCGCGGTCAGCGTGGGCGAGGTCGAATGTCTCGCCGTCGAAGGTGAGCTTGCCTGCGTCCGCCGTCTCGAGGAAGTTGAGACAACGCAGCAGGGTGGTCTTGCCTGAGCCGGAAGGGCCGAGGATGGCCACGACGTCACCCTTTTCCACCGTCAAATCGACACCGCGCAGTACGTCCAGGCTGCTGGTCGGCTTGGGGGCGCGGCCAAAGACGCCGGGATGGACGCCGGGCTTTGCGTAAGTATGGAAGGATTTGTGGACGCCGCGTATCTCTAACATTGCCATAACAGCCACACTCCTTTCTTACTGGAAGCCGTGGGCGTTGAGCTGGCGCTCCAGCAGCCCTTGCAGCTTGGTGATGACGGTACAGAACAGCAGATACACCACAGCCACCTCACAGTAGATGGGCAGGAAGATGTAGGTGCGGGCGGCGACGCGCTGGCCGGCCATGAACAGCTCCGCTACCGTGATGTTGGAGGCCAGAGAGGTGTCCTTTATCATGCCGATGAGGGAGTTGGAGAGGGCAGGCACGGCGGTGCGCAGGGCCTGCGGCAGCACGATGCGGCGCATGATTTGCCACCAGCTCATGCCGACGCAGTAGCCGGCTTCCAGCTGGCCCTGCGGCACACTCTCGAGTGCGCCGCGCATGGTCTCGGCGCAGTATGCACCCTCGTTGAAGGCGAAGGCGATGACTGCCGCCGGGAAAGCGTCCAGCATGATGCCCATACTGGGCAGGCCGTAAAAGATGATGAAAAGCTGCACCAGCAGCGGCGTGCCGCGGATGACCCAGATGTAGAACCGGGCCAGCTGGCTCAGCACCGGCACCCGGGCGTACTGCACCAGCGCCACAGCCACTGCCAGCACCATCGCCAAGGTGAACGAGACGAGGGTGAGGGGGATGGTCATGGTGAGGCCCGCCGAGAGGATGCGGGGAAGAGCCTCCCAGAGCACGCTGACGGTGCGGTTGGATAAGAGTGTTTCCAGCATGGATACTCCTTTTTCAAAATTTGAATAAACAGACAGGACAAGTGGGTGGACATATTATATACCTTAAAGCAGGGTCAAAGTCAAGAGGAAAAAATGAAAATCCTACAAAACCTACCAGAATACTATAACATGATTTGGAAATGAACGCAAATGGTTTCGAAAAATTGCATGGTATAGACGAAATGGATGAAAAACAGGTGCTGACTTTGTGCAGAACGGCAGAGTAGTTGACGCGGCAGAAGCTTTCGGGTACAATAGAACCGTATAGACCTGTAAAGGTACAAACAGGCCGCACGCCCCGCCAGAGACGGGAGCGCGGCGGATACGGAGGACAAACGTGATGAAACGTATTGGTATTCTGGGCGCTGGCACCTGGGGCATGGCCCTTGCACGGATGCTGACTGTGAGCGGGAATGATGTGCTGGTGTGGTCGGCCATCGAGAAGGAGATCGACAGCCTTTCCACCACCCGCAAGCACCCCAATCTGCCGCAGATGAAGATCCCCGATGAGCTGCGGTTCACCAAGAGCATCGAGGAAGTCTGCAAAGACAAGGACATCCTGCTGTTCGCAGTGCCGTCGGTGTTCGTCCGCTCCACGGCGGCAAAGGCCCGGCCCTATGTGGCCGACGGCCAGATCATCGTGGACGTGGCAAAGGGCATCGAGCCCGACACCCTGTACACCATGACCGAGATCCTGGCCGATGAGCTGGGCAAGGAAGGCGGCCCGAAGGGCGTGCGTCTTGTGGCCCTGTCCGGCCCCACCCACGCCGAGGAAGTGGCCATCGATCTGCCTACCACCATCGTGTCGGCCAGCAAGGATATGGAGGCCGCTGCCTATGTGCAGGAGGTCTTCACCAACAATGTCATGCGCGTCTACACCAACGAGGACATCAAGGGTGTAGAGCTGAGCGGCGCCATGAAGAACGTCATCGCGCTGGGCGTCGGCATCTCCACCGGCCTCGGCTACGGCGATAATGCCCGCGCTGCCCTCATCACCCGCGGCATCGCCGAGATCGCCCGTCTGGGCGTGGCGATGGGCTGCAATGTCCACACTTTCGCAGGTCTGGCCGGTATCGGCGACCTCATCGTGACGGCTACCAGTATGCACAGCCGCAACAACCGCGCCGGTATCCTCATCGGCAAGGGCGAGACCCCGGAAAATGCCGTCAAGGAAGTCGGCATGGTGGTCGAGGGCATGAACGCCCTGCCCGCTGCGCTGGAACTGGCCGAGTGGTATCAGGTGGAAATGCCCATCGTCCAGACCGTCAACGCCATCGTTAACAAGGGCATGAGTGCGGCAGAGGCTGTCAAGTCCCTGATGGAGCGCGGCCTGAAGAACGAGCTGCCGCAGGGCTACGAAAAATAAACGAAAAGGGGCGGTATCATGCCTTCTACCTACGCACACCGCCGCTTTGGTGCGGATGTTCTGGCCCTGCTGCCGGACGGTCTGCGCGCGACGCTGGAACAGCACCGGGAGTTTTACGACATAGGTCTCCACGGGCCGGACCTGATGTTTTATTACAAGGCCTTGCAGTCGAACCCGGTGAACCGTCTGGGCAACACCATGCACGAGCAGAAGGGCGAGGTGTTTTTCACCCGCGCCCGCACCGTGGTGGAAAATGCGCCGGACAAAGATGCTGCTCTGGCCTATGCGCTGGGCTTTGTCTGTCACTTCGCGCTGGACAGCACCTGTCACCCTTATGTGGAGGCCTATGTCCGGGAGAGCGGTGTGGGACACTGCGAGATCGAGACGGAGTTTGACAACGCCCTGATGCGGGAAGACGGCCTCGACCCCATAAAGTTCTTCACGGCCAGCCACATCAAACCCAGCCGGGAGCGGGCCGAGGTCATCGCGCCCTTCTACGAAGGCGTCACGGTGGACGAGACGCTGGCGGCGATGAAGGGGATGATAACGGTGCATCATCTTTTGCAGGCGGCGAACCCCGTCAAGCGCTGGGTGGTGCTGACCGGGATGCGCGTCGCGGGCAAGTATGAGTTCATGCACGGCCTTGTGGCGAATCCGCAGCCGAACCCCAAATGTGTCCAGAGCAGCCAGAAGCTCGAAGAGCTGTATAAAGCGGCTGTGCCGCTGGCGGTAAGGCTCATCGAAGAGTATGCAGATGAGAAGCCGCTGGGGGCAGAGTATCAGCATACGTTTGGGGAGAACTGAGAGGAGCACCGGATGGAAAAGAGCGGCAAATTCCGCCTGACGAGCTTGGAGCGGAACTGGATCCTGTACGACGTGGGCAACTCGGCCTTTGTGCTGATGGTGGCCACCCTTATCCCCATTTTCTTCAACGCGCTGGCGGCAGCCGGGGGCCTGAGCTCGGTGGAGTATCTGGCTTACTGGGGCTATGCCAGCTCGGCTGTGACCGTCATCACGGCTGTTTTGAGCCCCATTTTGGGGACAGTGGCTGATACGAAGGGCTTCAAGAAGCCTATCTTCATACTCTGCGTTTTCGTGGGCATCGTGGGCTGCTGCGCCATGGGCGCGGCGTCGGCGTGGCTGCCGTTTCTGGTCATCTTCGTCATCGCGAAGGTGGGATTTTCGGGCAGCCTGGTGTTCTACGACTCGATGCTCAGCGACGTGACCACTCCCGAGCGGATGGACGAAGTGTCCAGCCGGGGCTATGCGTGGGGCTACATCGGCAGCTGCGTACCCTTCGTGGTCTGCCTCGGTCTTGTGCTGGGGGCGGGGAGCATTGGCATCAGCCAGATGACGGCGCTGAACCTGGCACTCCTGCTGACGGCGGCGTGGTGGCTGCTCACGACCCTGCCGCTGCTGAAAAGTTATAAACAGCTCTACTATGTGGAGGTGGAAAAGCACGCTGTCCGGCAGAGTTTTGCCCGCATCGGCCATACCCTGCGGCATCTGCCGGAGGATAAGCAGGTGTTCTGGTTTTTGCTGGCGTTCTTCTGCTACATCGACGGCGTGTACACCATTATCGACATGGCGACGGCCTACGGCACGGCACTGGGTCTGGACACCACCGGCCTTTTGCTGGCACTTCTTGTGACCCAGATCGTGGCGTTCCCGTCGGCCCTCATCTTTGGGCGGTTGTCGAACAAGTACCCCTCGGCAAAGCTCATCCCGGTATGCATCGCGGCCTACGCGGGCATCGCGGTGTTTGCGTTTTTCCTGACCCAGCAGTGGCAGTTCTGGGTGCTGGCCGTCATCGTGGGCATGTTCCAGGGCGGCGTGCAGGCGCTCAGCCGCTCCCACTTTGCAAAGATCATCCCGCCGGAAAAGTCGGGCGAATACTTTGGCCTCTTCGACATCTGCGGCAAGGGCGCGTCCTTCCTTGGCACCATGATCGTCAGTGTGGGAAGCCAGCTCACCGGCAGCGCCAATGTGGGTGTCGGCTCCCTCATCGTGCTGTTCATCGTGGGATTCGTGCTGTTCAGGGTGTCGTGCCGTCAGGGTGAGACAGCGTAAATCGTTTTGACCTCTGCTTTGTCTTCGGACAGGGCAGAGTTTTTTTGTTTGCCAGCGAGTTATGATTCACAAACCATTCATTGTGTTTTGGCGGGCAGGATGATACAATAGAATCAAAATCCAGAAAATATAAAGGAGCAAGACCATGAAACAATATCCCGGCTACACCCTCGTCAAGCGCGAGGACTGCCCCGAACAGCACGGAACGCTGACCGTGCTGACCCATGACGTCAGCGGGGCGGTTGTCCTGCTGGTGGAAAACGACGACGACAACAAGGCCTTCGGCATCGGCTTCGGCACCTTCCCCTCCGACGACACCGGCGTGTTCCACATTCTCGAGCACTCGGTGCTGGCAGGCAGCGAGAAGTACCCGGTGAAGTCGCCGTTTTTGCAGCTGCTCAAGAGCAGCATGGCGTCCTTCCTGAACGCCATGACCTTCCCGGACAAGACGGTGTATCCCTTCGCTACCCCCAACGAGACGGACTTCAAGAACCTGATGGACGTCTATCTCAACGCGGTGTTCTGCCCGCTGGCCATGGTGGACAAGGGCGTGTTCGAGCAGGAGGGCTGGCACCGGGACGAAGACGGCACGGTGAGCGGCGTCGTCTACAACGAGATGCAGGGGGCGCTGGCGACGCCGGACGCACAGCTGCAGAACGCTCTGAGCCGGGCAATGTTCCCGGATACGGCTTACGGCTTCGTCTCCGGCGGTGACCCGGCGTCCATTCCGGCGCTGACCTATGAGAAGTATGTGCGGGTCTACCGCCGCCACTACAGCGCCGACAACTGCTGCATCACCCTCTACGGCAAGATGGACATGGCCGAGAAGCTGGCCTTCCTCGACGAGCAATATCTGAGCCGTATGCCCAAGAGCGCCAGCCGCCCCTGCCTGACGGTGCAGGACGAGCAGGTCGGTGCGAAGCGGAATATCCCGTACTATACCGAGAAGCCGGAGCCGGACGAGACTCAGTGTGCGCTGGCGTGGTACACCGGTGCGTTCAGCGACCGGGAGCGCCAGCTGGGCGTGGAGATCCTGCTGGACGCCCTGCTGGGGACGAACCAGGCGCCTCTGAAAGCCGCTCTGCTGGAAGAAAAACTGGGCGCGGACATCGACGTGGGCTTCGATGACAGCACGCTGCAGCCGACCTTGGAGCTTGTGCTCCGGGGCGCGACGGAAGAGTCGGCGGGCAAGTTTGCCGCTGCAGTGCGCAAAGCCGTGGACGGCATCCTCGAGAAGGGCATCCCCGAGGAGCTGCTGATGGCAAGCCTCAACTCCACCGAGTTCGCTTCCCTTGAGCGGCCGGGCAGCATCCCGGACGGCGTGCTGGACGCCATTAATGCATCTACCGGATGGCTCCACACCGGCGACCCGGCCCTGCTGCTCCACACGAACGCTCTGTTCGCTTCCCTGCGGGAGAAGCTGGAACAGGGCTGGTTCAATGAGCTGCTGCGGGAGTTGTTCGCGCCTGCGCCGGTGGAGATCATCCAGGTGCCGACCCTGCCCAAGAAAGAGGAAGAGGGGCGCACCGCCCGCACCGACGGCAAGCTGGTGCTGGACCATCCGCTGACAGCCGCCGACCTCGGCGAGGGCAAAAAGCAGACACCGGGCAGCAAGGAGCTGCTGGCGGGTGCAGAACTGCTGCACCACCCCTCGGCAGGCAATACCTACCTGTACCTTTACTATGATCTGGGCGGCATGGCACCGGAAGACATGTCCTGCCTGCATCTGCTCACGGATGTCATGGATGAGCTGGACACCGAAAAGCACACGGCCCAGGAACTGAACACTCTGCGGAACACCTGGCTGGGAAGCAGTGGTGCGTGGATGGACTGCTGGACGGGACGGCAGGAAGGCAGGCCCTGCCACGCAAAGCTCATCGTGGGGATGAGTATGCTGGAACGCAGCCTCGAAAAGGCTGTGGAGCTGGGCAGTGAGTGGCTGTATGAGACAAAGTTCAGCGGCCCGCAGGCCGAAGCTGCTATGGAGCGGGTGGCAAGCCAGCAGAAGCTGCTCATGGAGCAGAAGTTCCTGCGGGAGGGCCACGCCTTCGCCGCCATGCGGGCGGCGGCACATTTCTCGGTGGAATCCGCACTGAGTGAGCGCTGCAACGGCGTGAGCTACTACTACTATATCTGTGAGCTGCTGGAAAAGGCCGACTGGACCGCTCTGGGCAAAAAGATGGAAGAGCTGTGGAAGAGTGTGCTGAAAAAGAACGCCCTGACCGTCAGCCTCCACGGCAGCGACGCGGCGCTGGATACCCTGAAAAAGCTTCTGCCGGGCAGTGCCTTCGCGGCAGAAAAGCGCGGCGAGGCAAAGCCCTACACGGAGGAGCTGACAGCTCCGGTGAACGAGGCCTTCATCATCGACGGCGGCGTGAACTACGATGTGCTGGTCTGGCCCATGGAGCGGCGGTTGGAGCGGAAGGTGCTGGCCCGGGTGATGAGCTACGAGTATCTGTGGCACAACATCCGCGAGGTGGGCGGCGCGTATGGCACCGGCATGGTGACCCAGAACGACGACACCGAATATCTCTACACCTACCGCGACCCGCACCTGAAAGAAAGCTATGAGACTTTCGCAAAGGGGCCGGCAGAACTGGCAGGCCGCGACTACACCGAGAAGGACATGAACGAGTTCATCGTGGGCGCGGCAGCAAAGCTGGACACCCCGCGCAAGCCCCGGGAAGAGGCTGCGTCTACCGACTGCAAATATTTCTGCGGCATCACCGACGAGATGACTGCAGCCGAGCGCAAGAGCCTGTGCAGTGTGGATGCTGCCGCTCTCAAGGCCGAGGCGGCGGACCTGTCGGCCCGGATGGAGAAGGGCGTGCGGGTGGTCTTCGGCAGCAAGGAGGCTGTGGAGGCCGCAAAGGAGCTGTTTGACCGGGTGGAAACCCTGTAAAAATACGCAGAGAGTCTCCCGGAGACTTTGCGCAGAAAATTGAGTGAAAGATCCCCTGTCTGTGGAAAAGAACACAGGCAGGGGATTTTTGCCGCTTTGAAATATTACTTATAGGATAAAATGTACAGTAAAATACAAATCTGAGGGCAAAAAGTATGTACTCCTGCGGCGGAGAAAAGCGTGGTATCCTTTTGCCAGCGACAGAACGAAAGGAAGTGAGAACACAGGATGGGGCAGGAAAAGCAGGCTGCGGCCAAAGGGCTGGAAAGTCTCCGGAAAGCCACCGACACCCTGAGCACCATGCTGGCGCAGGAGGTGAAAGATTTGAACGCCCGCCAGCGCGCGGCCCGCAGAGAGAACAGCACCGACCCCGGCATCATGAAGGGACTGAAAGAAGCGACTGCCGTGCTGAAAGATCTGGCGGGCGTGTCGAAGACCCTGAACGACCAGGGCGTGGACGCAGAAGGGCGGGAATGCGGCGTGGTGCTGCTGCCGCCGGTGGAGGATGTATGACGACAGAAAACAAGAATGCGGGCGTCGTGTGGAGGCCTCAGCCGAGGCAGATGGAATTTATGCGGAGGCCGGAGCCGGAAGCACTTTACGGCGGCGCGGCAGGCGGCGGTAAGAGCGACGCCCTCGTCATCGAGGCGCTGCGGCAGGTACACATTCCGCACTACCGGGCGCTCATCCTCCGCAAGACCTATCCGCAGCTTTCCGACCTGGTGGATAAGAGTCAAAGCTATTACCGCCGGGCCTTTCCGGAGGCGCAGTACAACGCCACGAGCCATGTGTGGGTCTTCCCCAGCGGGGCGAAAATTTACTTCGGCTCGATGCAGTACACCAAGGACCGGACGAACTATCAGGGCAAAGCCTTCGATTTCATCGGGTTCGACGAGCTGACCCACTTCGAGTGGGAGGAGTACAGCTACATGATGAGCCGCAACCGCCCCACCGGCCCCGGCACCCGGGTGTATCTGCGGGCCACCACCAACCCCGGCGGGGTGGGCCACGGCTGGGTGAAGGCGCGGTTCATCACGCCCGCCCCGCCCGGCACCCCCATCGTGGAGGAATACCCGGTGCGGATGCCGGACGGCACCGAAAAGGTGCTGCGGCGGGCACGGGTGTTCATCCCGTCCAGCATCTTCGATAATCCAGCCCTTCTGGAAAATGATCCGGACTATCTGGCCAGCCTCGCGGCCATGCCGGAGGCCGAAAAGCAGGCGCTGCTCTACGGCAGCTGGGACAGCTTTTCGGGGCAGGTGTTTACCGAGTGGCGGAACGACCCGAACCACTACGAAGACCAGCGATGGACCCACGTCATCGCGCCGTTCACCATCCCGAAGCACTGGAAAATCTACCGGGGCTACGATTTCGGCTTTTCGAAGCCGTTCTCGGTGGGGTGGTACGCGGCGGACGAGGAAGGGAGGCTCTACCGCATCAAGGAGCTGTACGGCTGCACCGGACGCCCCAACGAGGGTCTGCGCATCGACCCGGTGGAGCAGGCACGGCGCATCCGGGAGGCCGAGCAGAACGACCCGGTGCTCCGGGGCAGAGTCATTCAGGGCATTGCCGACCCGGCCATCTTCGACGAGAGCCGGGGCGAGAGCATCGCCGCCATGATGGAGCGGGGGCCGAACTTTCTGCACTGGATGCCCGGCGACCACACCCGTCTGGCGGGCAAGATGCAGATGCACTACCGGCTGAATTTTGACGGCGAGGGCAGGCCGATGCTGCAGGTGTTCAATACCTGCAAGCACTTCATCCGCACCATCCCGAACCTCGTGTACGACGAGAGCAATGTGGAGGACATCGACACCCGGCAGGAAGACCACATCTACGATGAGTGCCGCTATGTGCTGATGGAAAATCCCATCTCGCCGCCCCGGCATACATCGGCCCCGCCGGTGCTGGATGACCCGCTGGAGCTGCATCGGAAGGCGAAGTTTCTGAGGGTGTAAAGGCTCTCCCTTTGGGAGAGGCTGGGGGCGGAGAAAAACGATAGCGCCCTGCAACAGAGGGCAGGAAGGAGAAAAACGAATACTATGGATGAAGCAACAAAACTGCCCATTGGGCCGGAAGAGGTGGCTGAGGCTGCGCAGATCTTGCAGCGGTACAAGGCGGGCAAGGCCGCGCTGGACAAGCGCCTGGTGGACAACGAACTGTGGTTCCGGATGGGACACTGGAAGAACTACCAGAACCCCATGATGGAGGGCAAACCCCAGCCGTCCAGCGGCTGGTTGTTCAACTCCATCGCCAACAAGCATGCCGACGCGATGGACAACTACCCCAGTCCCAACGTCCTGCCCCGTGCCGAGGACGACGAGGCAGCGGCACAGGCGCTTTCCAGCGTGCTGCCCGTGGTGCTGGAACAGGCGGACTATGAGCAGGTGTACAGCGACACCTGGTGGCGCAAGCTCAAGCAGGGAACCGGAGTCAAAGGCGTGTTCTGGGATTCGGAGCAGCGGGGCGGTGTGGGCGAGATCGCCATCCGGCCCATGAACCTGCTGATGCTCTACTGGGAGCCGGGCGTGGACGATATTCAGGCGTCGCCCCACTTTTTCTCGCTGAGTCTGGCCGACACGGCTCAGCTGGAAAGCCGCTGGCCCCAACTGGCCGGACACACTGCCAGCGTGCTGGACGTGCCGCATTACATCCACGACGGCGGCCTTGATACCAGCGACAAGAGCGTCGTGGTGGACTGGTACTACAAAAAGCTCTCCCCCGAGGGCAGGAGCGTCCTGCACTACTGCAAGTTCTGCAATGGCGTGGTGCTCTACGCCAGCGAGAACGACCCGGTGCTGGCCGAAAGAGGCTTCTACGACCACGGCAAGTATCCCTTTGTGTTCGACGCGCTGTTCATGGAAGAGGACAGCCCGGCGGGCTTCGGGTACATCGATGTGATGAAGGAGTGCCAGACCGCCATCGACAAGATGAACCACGCCATGGACGAGAACGTCCTGCTCTCGTCCCGCCAGCGGTATGTGCTGAGCGACACGGCGGGCGTCAATGAGGAAGAGCTGACTGACCTGTCGCGGGACATCATCCATGTGGTGGGGCGCCTGAACGACGACAGCTTCCGGCCGTTGCAGACGGCGGGTCTGCAGGGCAACAGCCTGAGCTACCGCAACAGCCGCATCGAGGAGCTGAAGGAGATCAGCGGAAACCGCGACATGACCCAGGGCGGCACCGCAGGCGGCGTGACGGCAGCTTCGGCCATCGCGGCCTTGCAGGAGGCGGGTTCGAAGCTCAGCCGGGATATGCTCAAGAGCGCTTACAGGGCATTTGCCAAAGAGTGCTACCTTATCATCGAGCTGATGAGGCAGTTCTACGACGAGGAGCGCATCTTCCGCATCACCGGCAAGAGCGGCGAGAGCGAGTTCGTCCGCTTTTCGGGCCAGGTGCTCCGCGCCCAGCCTGCAAGAGTCGTGGGCGGCGTGGAGCTGGGCAGTCATGAGCCGGTGTTCGACATCGTGGTGAGTGCGGAGAAAAAGTCCACCTTCTCCCGCCTGTCGCAGAACGAGACGGCCAAGGAGTGCTATCAGCTGGGCTTTTTCGCCCCGGCCAACGCCGACGCCGCGCTGGCGGCGCTGGAAATGATGGACTTTGAGGGCATCGAAAAGGTTCGCCAGCGGGTGCGTCAGAACGGCACCCTCGCCCAGCAGCTGGCGCAGATGCAGGCCCAGATGGCCCAGCTGACGGGTCTGCTGGAAGTGCAGAAAAAGTCCAAAGCCCCCAAGCTCAGCGGCCCGGCACAGGAGCTGAGCACGGCTGCGATGGCGAGGGCGATGAAGACGCAGAAAGGAGAAATGAGATGATAAAAGTAAACTACACCGAGCTGGACGGCCCGGCAGGCCCCACCTGCCGGCTGGAAGCTTCGGGTCATGCGGGCTATGCCCCCGCCGGGCAGGACATCGTGTGTGCGGGGGCCAGCACCCTGATGCAGACCCTCTGCGCCCTGCTGGCGGGCGAGGAAGGCACCAGGAGCGGCGTGTGGGATGAGCCGGACGGCCCGCGTCTGGCCGTGACGGCGGCAGCACCCCAGAAGCCGTGGGTGGAGGGGGCGTTTGAATTTGCAAAGGCGGGCTTTGCTCTGCTGGCAGAACGCTACCCGGACAATGTCCGCTTCGCCGATTTGAGCGGACGGGGAGAACAGTCGATGGTGAATCTGCAGCTCTTTGCCTCGGAGGGCGGCGATGCCGCCGCCCCCTCCGCTCCTGCCCTCAGCCATGCACAGGCTCAGCAGGCCATCGCCTCCGGGACTATGAAGGCGGATGAGGGCCGGGAAGCTTCGGATGTGCCGACACCGGCGGCAGTGCAGGAGCCGGAAGAGCGTCCTGCACCGCCCGAACGTCCTGCGCCGCTGCCGCTCCCGCCCATCCCGGGCCTGAGAGAGGGCGCGAACACCGTCCGAGCCCTCCACGCCCGCTGGGCGGCGGAAGAGGCGATGCTTCGCCGGGATATGCCGGATTTTTCGCTCAAGCAGGAGCTGGCGAACCCCGAGATGCGCCGCCTGATGGAGCTGCCCGGGATGCGGATGGGTGACGCCTACCGTCTGGCCCACTACAACGACGCTCTGCGTCAGACCGCCCAGACCGTGGAGCAGGGCGTTATGGAGCGCATCCGCCAGCGTTCGGCCCGCCCGGCGGAAAACGGTACCAGCCCCGGCAGTGCGGCCATCACCCGGGCCGATGTGGCCAGCATGACCCGCGCCCAGCGTGAGGCACTGGAACGCCGTGCGATGCACGGGGTGAAGATCAGTTTTTGAAAATTTTGATACAGAAAGGACAAATGACATGAAAAGCTACAACCTGAAGATGAACCTCCAGCTCTTTGCCGACCCTTCTGCCAGCCTGCAGAACACCACCGGCACCATGACCAACGAGATGAAGACCTTCTACGAGAAGCGCCTTATCGACCAGGCAGAGCCCCGTCTGGTGCATGACCAGTTCGCGGACTACTATCCCGTACCCCAGAACGGCGGCAAGACCATTGAGTTCCGCAAGTACGACAGCCTGCCCAAGGCCGATACCCCGCTGACCGAGGGCGTGACTCCCAACGGCCAGACCCTGAATGTGACCACCATCACCAGCGACCTGCACCAGTACGGCGGCTGGACTCCGCTCACCGATGTGCTGCAGATGACGGCCATCGACAACAATGTGGTACAGGCAACCCGCGTTCTGGCAAGCCAGGCGGGCCGCACCATGGACAGCATCACCCGCGATGTGCTGGCCGGCGGCACCAACGTCATCTATGCGCCGAAGCTTTCCGCAGACGGCACCGAGACTGCCGTCGCCAGCCGCAAGGCGCTGGACAAGAGCTGCACCCTGACCCCGAAGCTGTTCTTCCAGGCCGCGGCACAGCTGGGCGCGATGAACGCTGACCCCATCGGCGACAGCTACATCGCCATCATCCATCCCTACGCAGCCTACGACCTCAAGACCTGCAAGGAGTTCATCGAGGCCCACAAGTACGCCGACCCCGACACCATGTACCGCGGCGAGATCGGCAAGCTGGGCAACATCCGCTTTATCGAGACCAGCGAGGCAAAGATCTGGAAGGACGCTACCTGTCCGGAGGGTCTGGCCGTCTTCGGCACCCTCGTGCTGGGCGCCCACGCCTACGGCGTCACCGAGCTGGAAGGCGGCGGCCTGGAGCACATCGTCAAGCAGCTGGGCTACGGCGACGATCCGCTGAACCAGCGCGCCTCTGTGGGCTGGAAGGGGATGCGCGCCGCCGAGCGTCTGGTGGAGCAGTACATGGTGCGCATCGAGAGCGTGTCCAGCTATTCCACCACTGCGGCGGCAAACTGAGCCAGCCGGAAAGGAGAAGCTATGGCAGAAAAGAAGAATGTCCGCATCCGGCTGTTCAAGGACAACAGCCGGTACAAGGGCGATCTGTTCGTGAGCGTCAACGGCGTGAACTACAAGATCCGCCGGGGCGTGGAGGTGGAAGTGCCGCCTGAGGTGGCCGAGGTGCTGGAACACAGCCAGCAGCAGGACGAGTACACCGCAGCCCGCATCGCTGCGGCAGAGACTGCGGCCCAGTAAAATAAGACAACGCGGCCCGGCAGAAACGGCGGAGAAGGCCGCTTCTGCCGGGCCTTTTTGAAAAAAGCGAAAGGAGGCTTTTTATGACGGTAGGAGAAGCGATGGAGCGAGCCGAAGAGCTGCGCCCGGGTAGCCGTGTCGCGGCCCGCACCCGGCAGCGCTGGCTGTGCGAGGTGGACGGGATGCTGCGGGAGAAATTTTTCCGGCCCAGCAGCGCCGACAGCCGGGAGGGCGTGGGCGCGGACATTGCGTGGGACAACGGTCTGCGGGATGACGACGTGCTGCTGGTGCCGCCGCCCTTCGACAGCCTGTACCCGCACTATCTGTGCGCCATGACGGACGCCGCGCTGGGCGAGAACGACCGGTACGCCGGTGAGCAGGCTCAGTACAACAGCATCTTAGCCGAACTGGCCGCGTGGCTGCGGCGGAAGAATCTGCCCACCCGGGGCTGCAGCTGGCGTTGGTAAGGAGGGAAAAAGATGATACTTTCGAACCGGAACGGCCTGAAAAACACCCGGAACATGCTGCGGGTGTTCGGCGGGCTGAACGAGACGTACAGCTGCACCGAGGCAGAGTACAGCGCAGGCATCAACTTTTCGGCCCGGAATTTCCCGGCCCTGAGCACCCGTCTGCCCCGGCGGAAGCTGCGGGAGGAAGCAGATCTGAACGGGATGTATCACCTGAACGGCCTGTTGACCGTCTGCGGCAGAGACCTCGTCTACACGCCGGATGACGCTGATGAGATGGAAGTGACCCTGAAAGACGCCGTGGAAGATGGCAAGAAAACGCTGGTGGGCATCGGGACGAAGATCCTGATCTTCCCGGACAAGCTGGCTTTCGACACTGCCAGCCGGAAGGTGAGCGCTCTGGGCGCGGTGTGGTCGGGCAAAAACACCAGCGTAGAGTTTGCACCCTGCGACGCGGAGGGCAAGGTCTACGAGGTGAGTGGCTGCGGCCCTGCTGAACCCGACAAGCCGACGGACGGTCAGCTTTTCCTGCGGGTGGAAGACCCGGAAAAGCCATGGAGCAGCGAGAGCACGCTGGAAGTATATAGTGAGGCGTCCGGCAACTGGTCGGCGGTGGTGCTGGACTACTGCCGCATCTCGGCAAAGGGGGTGGGAACAGACTTTGCAGCAGAGGACACTGTGACCCTCACCGGCTCTGCAGCGGAGCAGGCCGGGCAGTGGAACGAACTGGACGGCGACCGCATCGTCTACGACGCCGGCACAGATGCTCTGCGCGTCAAGGCCGATCCGGGCGGCGAGTGGTTCTATGGCCGTCTGACCCGCACCGGCGCAGCGGTAAGATGGGTGAGTCTGGACGGCAGCGTCAGCCGGGAGTTCGTCTCGGCAGAGGTGGTGGAGCTGGAACGCCGGGTGCCGGACATGGACTACCTGACCGAGTGCGACAACCGGGTGTGGGGATGCTCCAACAAGGAGAATGTCATCTACGCCTGCAAGCTGGGCGACCCCACCAACTGGTTCTCCTACCGGGGCATTGCCGCCGACAGCTATGCCGTGACCGTGGGCAGCGACGGGGCATTTACCGGCGCGGCTACCTGTATGGGATACGCGCTTTTCTTCAAGGAAAACACCCTTCACAAGCTTTACGGCTCCAAGCCCTCGGATTTTCAGCTCAGCAGCCTGCGCTGCCGGGGAGTGGCAAAGGGCGCTGCCCGAAGCCTCTGCGTCATCAACGAGACGCTTTATTATCTCTCGCCCGACGGCGTGATGGCCTGGGACGGCAGCATCCCTACCAAAGTCTCGACGGCCCTCGACCCGGCCCGGCTGCGGAACGTGAAGTCGGCGCTGGGCGGCGCGCTGGACGGGCGGTATTATCTGCACCTCGTGCGGGGCAGCGGCGAAGCCCAGGCCGTGCGGCTGCTGGTCTACGACACCGAACGGGGGCTCTGGCAGGAGGAAGATGTCTGCTCCTACGAGATGGCCGGAAGCGGCGGGCAGCTCTATCTCTGGGACGGGAAGGCCATCTGGGCCGCAGATGCAGACCGGGAGGAAAACTGGCAGCAGGCGGGCGGCATCGAGGACGGCGTGAGCTTCGAGCTCGTCAGCGGGAACATCGGGCTGGACAGCCCGGAAGAGCTGTATCTCTCCCGGCTGACGCTCCGGCTCGAGGCCGAGGTGAAGAGCCGCATCGAGGTGGCTGTGAGTTACGACAGCGGAGCGTGGGAGACACTGGCCCAGCTGACCGCCGACGGGCGGCGCTGCTTCGATGTTCCGTTTGTGCCGAGGCGGTGCGGGAGCCTGCGGTTCCGGCTGAAGGGCAGAGGTCAGCTCACCCTGCGCAGCCTGACCCGGACGAGCGCCGCCGCGAAGGGCGGCATTCTGGCACAGGAGGTGAACTGAACATGGCAAGTGTCACGGGACTTTCGAAGATCGGACTGCCTCATCTGAGCGAGAACATGGACGCGGAGGATGCCCGCGCCATCCGTAACTACTTATACCAGATGCAGGAGCAATTACAATATGTGCTCTGCAATCTGGACGTGGAAAATATGTCGGAGCCGCTGCGCGCCCGGCTGAACAGCATCCAGTGAGAAAGGAGAATTTATGAGCACCGAGAAAAAGAAAGAACAGCAGCTGCTGGAAGATGTGGCTGCCCAGCCTGCAGTCCAGTCCTCCTACAGCACGGCGGGACTGAATAGCCGCAAAGAGGTGGAGAATGCACTGGCAAATGCGGAGTACGCCCCCGGTCAGAGCGTCACCAACGCAGCAGCGGACCTGAAAAACTGGCAGCAGAACCGTCCGGGCAAGTATGAGAGTGCCTATCAGGGCCGCATCGAAGACCTCATCGGCCAGCTGCTGGAGCGGAACAGCTTCCAGTACAGCTATGCACAGGACCCGCTCTACCGCCAGTATGCCCAGCAGTACACCCAGAACGCCCGCAACGCCAGCGCGGACGCCGCCGCACAGGCTGCAGCCCTCACCGGCGGCTACGGCTCCAGCTATGCGGCCAGTGTGGCCCAGCAGGCGTACCAGCAGCAGCTGGGCGCGCTGAACGACGCCCTGCCGTCCCTCTACCGGCTGGCGTTGGACACCTACAACAGTGAGGGCGACGATGTCGTGACCCGAATCGACCAGCTCAACACGCAGGAGCAGAACGCACAGGCGCAGTATAACGCGGAGCTGTCGGACTATTACAGTCAGCTCGACCGGAAGGGCAGCGCCTACAATGCTGCCTACGAGCAGGACTATGGTCGCTATCAGGACTATCTGGGCCGGCTGGACACCCTGTACGGCTACTATTCCAACCAGGAGCAGCAGGCCATCGCCAAGCGCCAGCAGACGTTCAATAATGTACTGAGCATTCTGGGCGTTATCGGCGACGCGGTGCAGCTGGCCATCACCGGGACCACCGGCATCGGCTCGCTGGTGGGTACGCTGGCCAACACCGGGTATAATATGTATGCCAAAGACCGCGCCTACGCGGCCGAGCGTGCTGACGCTGCGTGGGACCAGCAGATGCAGGAGACCCAGCGGCAGGACAGCCTTGCCCAGCAGAAGTACAAGAACGAGCAGGCGGAGCGGCAGTATCAGGACACCCTGCGCCAGCAGGAGTTCAACAACAATGTGACCAGCGAAAAGCTGAATATCGCCAAGGGCGAATGGGCGCTCAAGCAGTCCAAGGCAGCCCAGAGCGCCCAGCAGGCTGCGGCAAACGCCGGGGCAAAGAGTGCGGGCAGTTCGGGAGGCTCGGGCAGCGGGTCAGTGTTGTCGTCCGGAGGCAGCACCATCGTACCTTACAGCGCCGCCCGTCTCTACCGGCAGGGCAGGAGCGATACGGCCATCCGCAGCGAACTGCTGAAGGAGGGCTACTCCAACGATGAGGTCGCCAATATCCTGAAGCAGTTGGGAAGCTGAGAAATACGAAAAGGCCGCAGCGTGGAACACAGAAAGGTGTTCTGGGCTGCGGCCTTGGGTCGTTTGAGTTTTATTTATAAGATGGGTGAGGAAGTAAAGGGCGTTGTTGCTGCGATAGACATTCCTAGAGATTGGAACCCGCGGGCTAAGCAACAGCCCACTGGGCTGATTGCTTACGCCGTCGCTGACGCGCCGTCGCCGTCCTGTTCGAGTCCCACTGGGCATCCCCACAATAGAAAAAGACCCGCAAGCATATGCTCGCGGGTCTTTTTAGTGGGGTGCCCAGTGGGACTCGAACCCACGGTCTCCAGATCCACAATCTGGCGCGTTAACCGACTACGCTATGGGCACCACATCAATGCGCCCGAAGGGACTCGAACCCCCGGCCCACTGCTTAGAAGGCAGTTGCTCTATCCACCTGAGCTACGGGCGCACGTTGTTATCCCATGGGGTACTTATCTGGCGGCAGTGTGCGTTCGGCACACGCTGCGAGAAGTATAATACCATACGCATAGGCTTCTGTCAAGCGGAATTTCAAATTTTTTTGGATTTTCCGGCGCAGGGGGCATTTTGGGGTCACAGCAGGTACATTCCGGCGGCCCCAAGGGCAAAGCCGAGCAGAGCACCGGCGGCCACATCCCGGACATAGTGCGCCCCGGCAAGCACCCGCAGGGCGCAGATGAGCAGGGCCACCACCACCATGCAGGCCCCGGCGGCGGGGTAGAAGTAGCACCACACAGCGGCCAGCACGGCGGCGCTCAGGGCGTGGCGGGAGGGGAAGGACTTGCCGTGGGTCTCCTTGGGCACCAGCGGCGTGAAGCCGGGCTGCTCATACGGGCGGGGAAAGTTCAGCCTGGCCCGCAGGAGCGTGCCGCCCAGAAAGACGAAGGCCGGCACAAAGACTGCCCGGGCGATGAGCTGCATAAAATCCAGAGCGGCGGCGCGGTTTGCGGAGAGCAGCCGGAACCACCGGACATTCAGCAGCACCAGCAGCAAAGGGTAGCAGGCAAAGGGCACGGCAGGCAGCCAGCGGTTCAGGGCGATCACCAGCTTTTTCAGGGCGGGGCGGGCCTCCAGCCAGCGCAGCAGGGCCTGGTAGCGTTCCGGGGTCATGGTATCCCTCCCTCAAAAACAGGTGTCCAGATAGTTTTCAACATCAAACGGCTCGGGTGTGGAATCTTTGCGCAGGTAGAGCGGGTGATGGGGATGGCCCTTTTTGCTCCGCTTGCCAAAGGTGACCCACGGGATGTCCCGCTCTCTTGTCAGGGTCACCATCTCCCGCATCAGGCCGGGCAGGTAGTCCCGCTTTTCGATCAGGGTGCCCCATGCGGCCCACATGGTGGGCTCGGTCTCAGCCAGAACGGCCCGCAGCCAGCGCAGGTTTTCGTCGCAGAGGGCGCGGTCCGGCACCCGGTCCATGTCGTTGGGGTCGGTGGCGCGCTGGGGATATACGTTGAACATGATCCAGCTGTCAAAGCCGTTGGCGTTGGCCAGCCGCTCCACACTCTTTAAGGTGGGGTCCAGTGCGCCGGGCTGGGCGGTGCTGGGGTTGATGCCGATGCACACCAGCGGGTGCCTGCCCACCCGCCCCAGCACATAGCGGTAGGGCAGGTAGGTGTGGGGCTCGTAGTACCAGATGCCGCCGGGGTATTCCCCCGCTTCCAGGCGGGGCAGCTGTTCAGTCTGCATGAAAATGTACCTCACAAATATGGTTTCCTATTTATCGTACCTGAAAAAATTCTGTAAATCAACACCTTTGGCGGAGAAAGTCTCCCATAAATCCGAATTTCATGCTATACTGTTCTTGGACCTGTGCCGCAAACACGGCGGCACGGGCCGGGAAAGGAAAACAGGAGCCATTGAAGAAGGGAGTTCTGCTATGGCCATGATAGAAGATTATAGAAGCGCCCTGCGCGCGGGTCAGCGTGCCTACCGTGCCTGTGTGGCGCGCGGCCAGTCGCCGTACCTTGCGGTGCTGGATGATATCCTGAACGGGGTGAACATCGTTGCCCAGGAACCGCTGGGGCTGGTGGATATCCCCGCCGAGAGCATTGTGGGCACCAAGACCAGCGGGCGGCACACGGCCTTTGCGGCCAACTTTATGCCCCTGCTGGAAGAGGACACCGAGTTTGCCATCAAGTGGTCGAATCTCTGTGAGGCCCATCTGGAGGAGGGCATCCACACCCCCATCATTGCCTACGAATACCTGAACAAGTTCTATGTGCAGGAGGGCAACAAGCGGGTGTCTGTCCTCAAATACTACGAGGCGGTCACCATTCCGGGCACGGTCACCCGGCTTGTTCCGGCCCGGAACGACACGCTGGAAAACAAGATCTACTACGAGTTTCTCGATTTTTATAAGCTGAGCAAGATCAACAATGTCCAGTTCTCCCGGCTGGGCGGCTATGCAAAACTGCAGACGCTGGTCTGCAAGGCCGCCAGCGAGGTATGGTCGGATGACGACCGGCTGAACTTCTCGGCCCTGTATACCATGTTCAGCCAGCAGTTCTATGCGCTGGGCGGCTCCGCCCTGGGGCTGACCCCGGGCGACGCGCTGCTGGTGTACCTCTCGGTCTACCGGTATTCGGATGCCTGCCAGTCCACCCCCAGCCAGGTGCGGGAAAACCTGGCCAAGCTGTGGGATGAGATCAAGATCCTGACGGAGCCCCACGCCGTGGAGCTTTCGCTGGAGCCAAAGCCCGGCAGTGAGCCGCTGCTGAACAAGCTGAACATCTTCAGCAAGCCCAGCCAGCTCAAGGTGGTGTTCCTGCACGAGTACAATGCTAAAAATAGCGCCTGGGTGCGGGGCCACGAAAAGGGGATCGAGGCCCTGAAAAAGGCATTCCCGGACCGGCTCGTCATCACCAACCGGGAAAACGTCTCCCCCGAGGTGGACGCGGAGCAGATCATGGAAGAGGTGGCCCACGACAACGCGGACGTGGTGTTCACCACCAGTATCCGGATGCGGCCCGCCTGCCTCAAGGTGGCGGCCCAGCACCCCAAGACCCGGTTCCTGAACTGCTGCCTGAACGCGCCCCATCCGCTGGTGCGCACCTATTACCCCCGCACCTATGAGGCCAACTACCTGCTGGGAATGCTGGCGGGTATCCTGAATCTGACCGACCGGGTGGGCTATGTGGCGGCCAACCCCGTTTACGGTGTGCCTGCGGCCGTCAATGCTTTTGCCCGGGGTCTGCGCACCGTGCGGCCCAACAGCCATATCCTGCTGCGCTGGGCCTGCCTGCAGGAGCCGGGGAAACCGCTGGATTTCTCCGACTGCCCGGATATCGAGCTGTTCTACGCCTGCAGCCCCTTTGAGCCCACCGGCAGCGCCAGGGAATACGGCCTGTGCCGCCGGATGCCGGATGGCAGCATCCAGCCGGTGGCGCTGCCGGTCTGGAAGTGGGAAGTGTTCTATATCGGCATCATCCGCTCCATCTTCGAGGGCACCTGGGACAGCGGTTCCAGCGGCAAGGCCATCAACTACTGGTGGGGCTTCCGCAGTGACGCGGAGCGGCTGGATTACTACGAGACCCTGCCCAAGGGCACGCAGCAGCTGCTCGATCTGCTGGAAAAGAACCTTGCGGCCAACGAGTTCCCCATCTTCCCTGCGGGCATCTTTGCGCAGGGGCATATCCCCAAGGCACCCACCGCAGACACCTACACCCCCAAGGAACTGATGGAGATGGACTGGCTGGGCGAGTGCGTGGAGGGCAGCCTGCCCCGGTACGATCAGCTGGATGTCAGAACGCTGGGCCTGCTGGAGATCAACGGCCTGAGCAGCCTGAAAGAGACGACGCTGTAAAAAGCTCAACAGAACGGAGTGTTGCGGACGTGAAGATACTTGCAATTTCCGATACCCCCTCCAAGGCGCTGTGGGACTATTGCTCCCGGGAACGCCTGGCTGGGGTCGATCTGATCCTCTCCTGCGGGGATCTGCCAAAAAAATACCTCGAATATATAACAAATTTTACAGCGGCCCCCATTTTGTATGTCCACGGCAACCACGATGGCTGCTACCGCACGGAGGGCGAGCCGGGCGGCTGCATCTGTGTGGACGATCAGGTGTATGTCTGGAAAGGGCTGCGCATCATGGGGCTGGGCGGCAGCATCCGCTACAACTGCGAGGAGACCTTCCAGTACACGGAGCAGGAAATGCGCCGCCGGATGCGGCGGCTCTGGTTCAAGGCCCACCGGGCGGGCGGCATCGACCTGCTGCTGACCCATTCCCCGGCGGCCGGCCTGAACGATGGCGACGACCGGGCCCACAAGGGTTTTGCCTGCTTCAACGACCTGCTGGAGGAGTACCAGCCCAAGTGGTTCGTGCACGGGCATGTCCACCTGAGCTATAATGCCAATCTGCCCCGGGTGTGCACCCACGGCCAGACCACGGTCATCAATGCAACGGAGCGCTATACCTTTGAGATCCCGGACCCGGACCCGGTGGCCCGGAAGCGCTTTTTCTGGAATGACCCGGCATTTCCCACCAAAAACTGAAAAAGGAGAAACACCCAATGGAACAAAATGAGAAGCTGCGGGCGCTGGAGACCCTGCAGAAGAAGCTGTACGCCTACAACTGCGCCTCCAACAGCCTGTATCTGGACGCTGTGACTGTGGCCCCCAAGAACACGGCCGAGGGCCGGGGTGTGGCTCTGAGCATTCTGGCCGGTGAGCTGCAGAAGCTGATGACCGCCCCCGAGACCCTTGCACTGGTGGAGGAGCTCTATGCCCGGCGGGAGACGCTGGACACCCTCCACCGCCGCGAGGTGGAGGAGCTGCGCCGCAGCTGCCGGCAGCTCACCCGCATCCCCGCCGAGGAGTATATGGCATACAGCGAGCTGACCAACCGCGCCAGTGATGTCTGGCACAAGGCCAAGGAAGAAAACGACTTTGCCTCCTTCTGCCCCATCCTGCAGGAGCTGGTGGAGTATAACCGGAAGTTCGCGGGCTATTATGATGCGGAAAAAGCGCCCTACGATGCCCTGCTGAACGAGTATGAGCGGGGCGTGGACACCCAACAGCTGGACGTGTTCTTTGACACCCTGCGCAAGGGTCTGGTGCCCCTCATCCGGGCCATCGGCGAGAAGCCCCAGATCGATGACAGCTTCCTGCATCTGGAATATCCGGTCGAGCAGCAGAAGGCGTTTGCGGACTATCTCATGGAGGTCATGGGTCTGGACCGGGGCCACTGCGGCCTGGGCGAGACCGAACACCCCTTTACGCTGGAGTTCAACAACAAGGATGTCCGCATCACCACCAACTACGACCTGCACAATGTGGCCTCCTCGATGTATTCCGTTCTCCATGAGGGCGGCCATGCCCTGTATGAGCTGGGCATCCGGGATGACCTGCAGTACACCTGCCTGACTGGCGGTGTGTCCATGGGTGTGCACGAGAGCCAGTCCCGCTTCTACGAGAACCTCATCGGCCGTTCCCGCGCCTTTATCGGGGCCATCTATCCCAAGGTGCAGGAATTCTTCCCCGCACAGCTGGGAAATGTGACTGCGGAGCAGTTCTACCGCGCTGTGAACAAGGTGGAGCCCAGCCTCATCCGCACCGAGTCCGATGAGCTGACCTACTGCCTGCACGTCATGGTTCGGTACGAGATCGAGAAGCAGCTCATTGCGGGCACCCTGACGGCAAAGGAGGTCCCTGCCGTGTGGGCAGAGCTGTACAAGGAGTATCTGGGCGTGGAGGTTCCCAATGACCGCGAGGGCTGCCTGCAGGACAGCCACTGGTCGGGCGGCTCCTTCGGCTACTTCCCGTCTTACGCTCTGGGCAATGCCTACGGTGCCCAGATGCTCCACAATATGGAGCAGGAGTTCGATGTGTACGGCGGCGTGGCCCACGGGAATCTCTCCGCTGTCACCGGCTGGCTGCGGGAAAAGGTGCACCAGTACGGCCACCTGCTGGAGCCTGCTGAAGTCGTCAGAAACGCCTGCGGCACCTTTGATGCGCACTACTATCTGGATTATCTGACCCAAAAGTATACGGAACTGTACCGCTTGTAATTTGATTGTACAAAACAAAGCCCTCCCGGCCAAATCGGCTGAGAGGGCTTTGTTATATATGCTGTTGCAAAGGGCAGCGGGAAGCTTTCCCGCGCAAGTGAAACGGGCCATTCCATCGCCCGCCCTATTGCCTGCGGCAACAGGGTCCCACCCCAGCGGACACTTGCTTTGGAAAACTCCCGTCGGCTGCGTAATCTTACGCTCTTCTGGACATACTATGGGGCAAAGGCCCAACGGGCCGTGTGGAAAGGGAGCGTATCTATGAATCAGAACCATCGGGCTCTTTGGAGCTGTGCCATGGCGGCGGCGCTGCTGCTGACCGCCTGCGGCAAAACGAACGCCGGGTCGGGCAGCTCCGGCAGCATGAGCGGAAGCAGCACATCCTCCGCACAGACCCAGACAGCGGCATGGAAAACCGGTCTGGGTGTGGTGACAGAGGCCACCGATCAGGACAGGGCAGGGAAAATTGAGCTGGCAGCGGCCGCTGTCCTGCTGGATGGCGAGGGGAAACTGGAAAGTGTTCTGCTGGACGAGCTGGAAGTGTCTGTTTCGGCGGACAGCACCGGCCATGTGACCCTGCCCACCGACTGGCGCACCAAGCGGCAGAAGGGGGACGATTACCCGCTGGCCGAGGTCTCTTCCCTGAAAAAGGGCTGGGCGGAACAGGCGGATGCCTTTGCCAGTTACCTGATCGGCATGACCCCGGAACAGGTCTCCATGCTCAAAGTGGATAAAGACGGCAAGCCCACGGATGCCGACCTGCTGAGCGGGTGCACCATTGCAGTGGACCGTTACCGGGATGCCGTGACCCGGGCCTGCGCCAATGCCAGGGCACTGGGTGCCGCCAGGGGCGACAGGGCCGCGCTGGGCATCGAAGCGATGAACGGGACTTCGGACATCACCGCCACCGATGACAAGGATGTGAATGCGCAGGTGGATGTGAGCATCGTGGCACTGACCACCGATGCGGACCGCCGTGTGACCAGCGCCATTGCGGATATGGCTGAGCCGGCCCTGACAGTGGTGTCAGACGGCGGTGTGACAGCCCCGGATCTCGTCAAGACCAAGCTGGAGCTGGGCGAGGACTACGGGATGCGCGGCGCATCGGCGCTGGGCAAGGAGTGGTATGAGCACAGCGAGGGCTTCTGCGATGCCCTCAAGGGCAAGACCCGCACCGAGATCGCCGGGCTTTCCGGCGGCGATGCCGACCTGAAGGCTCTGTGTACCATTGACATCACCGATCTGCAAAAGGCGGCGCTGGATGCCCTGAGCTGAGGAGGAAACCCTTTTCGGTCTCACAATCGCACACCGGCTCTCCCGGATAGGTGGCATTCCGCTGCGTTTTCAGAGAGAAACCCTCTCGCCGCGTCTGGCAGCTGCCGACGCGGCGTTTTTGTTTTGTCAAATTGCCCGCTTTGCCGTGGTAAAGCGGTAAAGATTTGAGCAAACTGCGAAAAATCAGTTTTCCCCCTTGCCAAATGGCAGAAAACGCGCTATTCTATAACCACAGTTTAGCAATTTAGCATGATAAAGCAATAAAACAAAGCTGCTTGCCACTGAGGGAGGAACCGTATATGAAACGTCTTGTATCCGCATTTCTGGCCGGTGCCATGGCACTGAGCCTTGCCGCCTGCGGCGGTGCCGCTTCCACTTCCACTGCCGCATCTGCTTCGGCCTCTGCTTCCGGCAGTGCCGCCGTTTCCCAGACTGCAGGCAGCGACCTGGATTACATCAAGGGCAAGGGCAAGCTGGTCATTGGCTACACTGTTTACGAGCCCATGAACTACACCGATGCCGATGGCAACTTCACCGGTTTTGATACCGAGCTGGCAACTGCTGTCTGCGAAAAGCTGGGTGTGGAGCCGGAGTTTGTGGAGATCAACTGGGATACCAAGGTCGTGGAGCTGGATGCCAAGAGCATCGACTGCATCTGGAACGGCATGACCCTGACCGATGACATCATGCAGAACGCCGCTACCACCAAGGCTTATGCAAAGAATGCACAGGTGGTCGTTGTGAAAGATGGCACCGATTATACCTCTACCGCTGACCTGGTGGGTAAGACCGTGGTCGCCGAGGCTGGTTCCGCTGGTGAGGCCGCCATTGAGGGGGACGAGAACCTGGCACAGGCTGATTACGTTTCCAAGAGCGTTCAGACCGACTGCCTGATGGAAGTTGCCGCAGGCACTGCCGATGCCGCTGTACTTGACCTGACCCTGGCCAACGCCATGATCGGTGAGGGCACTGACTATGCCGACCTGAAGATCGTGGACGAGCTGAACGCCGAGGAGTACGGCGTGGCATTCCGCAAGGGCAGTGATGCTGCCGCCGCTGTGGATGAGGCCTTTGATGCACTGAAGGCCGATGGCACCATGCAGGCACTGGCCGATAAGTACGATCTGGCACTGGCTGACTGAATTTGTTGAAAAGCTCCTTCCGTCATCGCTATGCGATGCGACCTCCCTCGGTGAGGGAGGCTTTTTGTTGCCGATGCGTGAAAGGCTCCCGAGCAGAGGGAATTTTCACCGGCGGTGATGGAAGGGAATATGGATTCTGAATAAAAAAGGTGTGTTTTTGTGTCTGTGATTCTTATGCGCCTGTCCGGCGCGTTCCTGCTCAATTGTGAGCTCTTTGCCCTGACACTGCTGTTTGCGCTGCCGCTGGGGCTGGTGGTCTCGTTTGGCTCCATGAGCCGCTGCAAGCCGCTGGCCGGGCTGGTCAAGACCTTTGTCTGGATCATCCGCGGCACCCCGCTGATGCTGCAGATCATTGTGATCTATCTGGGCCCCGGCCTGCTGGGCATGAACAACCCCTGGCCTTCTGGCTCCGGCGGACGGATGGTGGCGGCGGTGGTGGCTTTTGCCATCAACTATGCCTGCTATTTTTCTGAGATCTACCGCGGCGGCATTGAAGCAGTGCCCAAGGGGCAGACTGAGGCCGGGCAGGTGCTTGGCATGACCAAAACACAGATCTTTTTCAAGGTGACCTTGCTTCAGGTCGTCAAGCGCATCCTGCCCCCCATGGGCAACGAGATCATCACGCTGGTCAAGGATACCTCGCTGGCAAACACCATTGCCAACAAGGAAATCATTATGATGGCCAAGGAGTATAGCGCAAAGGGCCTGATCTGGCCGCTGTTCTCCACCGCGCTCTTCTTCCTGGTGTTTGTGGGCGCACTGACCATCCTGTTCAACTGGGCTGAAAAAAAGCTCGATTATTTCCGCTGCTAAGGAGGCAGATAGATTATGGCGTTGCTCGAAGCTTCCGGTATCGGGAAAAATTTTGGCGAGACCCATGTGCTGAAGGACATCTCCCTGGATCTGGAGCAGGGGGAAGCGCTGGCGATCATCGGCTCGTCCGGTTCCGGCAAAACAACTCTGCTGCGCTGCCTGAACTTTCTGGAACGGCCTGACACGGGTGTGATCAAGGTGAACGGCGAGACCATGTGGGATGCCGCCGACCCTGCCACCCAGAAGGAAAGTGAGATCCGCAAAAAGCGGCTCCATTTTGGTCTGGTGTTCCAGAACTTCAACCTGTTCCCGCAGTACACGGCCTTACAGAACGTGATGCTGGCAGGGGAACTGCTGGCAAAGGAACGCCCGGAGTATCAGGCAAATAAAAAGGCCATCCACGCGGAGCTGGAACAGCAGGCAAGAGAACTGCTGGCGCAGATGGGCCTTTCGGAGCGGGCCGGCCATTACCCGCATCAGCTCTCCGGCGGCCAGCAGCAGCGTGTGGCCATTGCCCGCGCGCTGGCGCTTCACCCGGATATCCTCTGCTTTGATGAGCCCACCAGCGCCCTTGACCCGGAGCTGACCGGCGAGGTGCTGAAGGTCCTGCGTGATCTTGCTGACCGCAAGACCACGATGATCATTGTCACCCATGAGATGCACTTTGCCCGCGATGTGGCCGACCGCATCCTGTTCATGGATGGCGGCGTGGTCGTGGAGGAGGGCCCGGCCAAACAGCTCATCGACCACCCCCGGGAAGAGCGTACCAGACAGTTCCTCGCACATTATTCAGAATGACCCGAACCGCTCCGGCGTGCAGAAACGCGCGCCGGGGCGGTTTTGCTGTACAGAGCAGGTTTGGACTGCTCAGGACGAATCTGATGTGTCGGTCGCTATGTGCATCACGGAGGATGATACGCCGCTGAGCATTCCGGATGAGGAGACCCCGCCTTCGGGCAATGCCGGAACGGGGTTCTGGAGCACGCTGCTCCAGCTGCTGAAGCATCTGGCCGGGAAGCACTGAAAAATTTGAAAAAACCTCTTGAAAATTCATCGCAACCTGATATAATACCCACATGAACAAAAACGTCCTGTCCATTGCGCGGCAGGGCGTTTTTGTCGGAAAAAATTCGTGTTATAAGGTCTGTGATGCTTTCCCAAGGAGGAACGTGCGTATGACGAAAGATATGACGCAGGGCAGCCCGCTCAAGCTGATCCTTGCCTTTGCGGTGCCGCTGA